>PVMK01118105.1_pt1 | contig 31033 bp, 29 predicted proteins | sample 1853481 | NCBI WGS metagenome assembly PVMK01 (sample SAMN08533507, study PRJNA380276) | Marine sediment metagenome, whole genome shotgun sequencing project.
GTTCTGCGCCAGGTGGCGTTGCTGGTCGTTATGGCACAAATGGGGTCGTTTATTCCGGCCAAAAGGGCGTCCATCAGTGTCGTCGATCGGATATTTACACGCGTCGGCGCTCTGGACAACCTCTCACAGGGACAGAGCACTTTTATGGTCGAAATGCAGGAAACAGCCAATATCCTTAACAACGCCGGCGAACACAGTCTGATTATCATGGATGAAATCGGCCGCGGAACCAGCACCTATGACGGACTGAGCATTGCCTGGGCGGTGGTGGAGTATCTGCATGATTTGCATAAAACCGGTGTTAAAACTCTGTTTGCAACCCATTATCACGAATTGACGGAACTGGCGCAGCAAAAACACCGGGTTAAAAATCACAATATCGCCGTCAAGGAATGGAACGACGAAATCATATTTTTACGCAAACTGGTCGAAGGCGGCACCAATCGCAGCTACGGCATTCAGGTGGCCCGCCTGGCCGGAATTCCGGGAGAGGTCATCAGCCGGGCAAAGAAGATATTGTATCGCATTGAAAATGAAGAACAGGATTTAACGGACGCCTTTTCCCGCAAAGAAAACGGGGAAAAAAGGCGGCAGCAGATGGATTTGTTCGGCAGGAAAGATCATTTTTTCGTTGAAAAGTTATCCAAAATGGATATATCCAAAATGACACCTCTGGAGGCACTCAACTACCTGAATGAACTCCGGGATAAAGCCAAAGACATCAGCAATTGAAGGGTTCGCAAATTCGACAGCTTTTTGAAAACAAATTAGAGGCTTCGCCCCAATTGGAATGTTGGAATACTGGAATATTGGAAAAATGGGTTTTGACCTCCGGCCTATAGGGCTTATGGCTCGGAGAGGATGGTGGACTTTTGGATTAATGGCAATAATCGTTTTGACGATAAAATTAAAAATGGATAATATCCTTTAAAAACCATTATTCCATCATTCCACTATTCCATTATTCCATGATTGAGAAAAAAATTCAGGCCTCAACAAATTTAATATATTTTCACTAAGTTATAGAAATTCCAAGATGTTAAATTACGCTTCATCGATTGACGGAAAACGGGAGTAACGGACACCGAAAATATTCTATGACAGAAACGGCTAAAAAACTTTTTATAACGACCATCGTCCTGTTAATTCTCGCTGAAGTCATCTTGATTCCGGCATTTTCCGGAGCGACTCCGCGGGATGCGTATTTTGATGCTGAAGCCTGTTACCGCAGTCTGCGTCAAAATCCACAGAAAATAAAATACCGCCACAACTGGATGCGGTGCATCAAAAAATATCAGTCGGTTTACAATCAGGATCCTGCCGGGCCCTGGGCGCCGGCCGGCCTTTACATGTGTGCCAAAACGTATCTGGATCTGGCTAAATTTTCCGGCAAGCAATCAGATAAAAAAGAAGCCCTTGACCGCTTTCAGCAGATTGTCGATACCTATCCCAAAAGCCGCTACCGGCAAAAAGCCGCCCGTGAAATTCGCAACCTGGGCGCAACCGTCGCCGCCAAAAAGACGCCGCCGGCAGCACAAGCGTCTGCGGCAACGCAATCAATGCCTAGAGACACCTATATCAATGCCGAAGCCTGTTACAGTGACCTCCGTAAAAACCCCCGAAAAATGAAATACCGTGACAGCTGGCTGCGCTGTATCGATAAATTCCAGGCGGTTTATGACAAAGATCCGGACGGGCCCTGGGCGCCGGCCGGTCTTTTTATGGCCGGGAAGCTTTATCAGAAACTTTACGCCTATTCATTCGCTTCGGATGATCTTGAAAGCGCGCACGGTATCTTCAATCAAATCATCACCCAGTTTCCCGGCAGCCGCTATCAGGCCAAAGCGTCTTTGGAGATCCAAAACAGGCCCGGATCAGCAAAAAAACCGCTGACGGCCGAATCGGATCCGATTGCCGAAAAAATTAGGACTCGAAAGGCCCAAAAAAAATCTATTGAAGGCAATCGAAGCGCATCGCCCCGGCCGGCTCCCGGCGGGATGGCCACCGTTACCAATCTGCGCTTTTGGTCCAACCCGAATTATACCCGAGTCGTCATCGATGCCGACCGAGAGACCGCTTACTATCATCATCTGCTCAAAAAAGATCCGTCCCTAAACAAGCCTCAGCGGCTTTATGTTGATTTAAGTAAAAGCCGGCTGGGCGAACAAATTCGCAAGAGCATCCCGATTCACGATGATCTATTGATTGACGCCCGCGCCGGCCAATACACGTCGGATTCCGTCAGAGTGGTCGTCGATATTAAATCCTTTAAAACCTATAAGATATTTTCCTTGAAAGATCCGTTTCGCATCGTCATTGACGTGTGGGGAACCAAGACCGCCAAAGCCCCTCGGGCACCCCGGCCGTCTGAAACGGTCAAAAAAGGAGGTAAAATTCCTCCCGGTTCTTTGGCCAAACAGCTGGCGTTAGGGGTTAGACGAATTGTGATTGATCCGGGCCATGGCGGCAAGGATTATGGGGCCCCGGGTTATCTAAAAGGTGTACACGAAAAAAAGATCGTTCTGCAGATTGCCAGACGGTTGGCCAAAAAGATTAAAGCGGAACTGGGACTGGAAGTTATTTTGACCCGCAATCGGGATCGATTTTTAACCCTGGAAGAACGCACCGCCTTTGCCAATACCAAAAACGCGGACCTGTTTATTTCCATCCATACCAATGCCTCCAGAGACCGCAGGGCTTATGGGATTGAAACCTATTTCCTGAACCTGGCCACCGATGAGGAAGCCATACGGGTGGCTGCCATGGAAAACGCCACTTCCACCAAAAATATCAGTGATCTGCAGAAGATTTTGTTTGACCTGATGCAAAACGCCAAAATCAATGAATCCAGCCGCCTGGCTGCCTATGTGCAAAGTTCCATGGTTCGCCACCTGAAAAACAAACGCTATAGCCGCGTAAAGAGTAAAGGTGTCAAGCAGGCACCGTTTTATGTGCTTTTAGGCGCCCAGATGCCTTCCATCCTTATCGAAACCGCTTTTATCAGCAACTCTCGCGAGTGCAAACGCCTGGTCAATCCCAAATTCCAGGACCGACTGGTCGAAGGCATTGTTCAGGGGATTCGAAATTATATTAAAGCAACCTCTCCAACGGCATTATTAAATACAGCGCAACAATCCCGGCCACAGGGGTAGCCATTTTACCATGACAGATCAAATTTGTGGGCGGGGGCATCATTCTTTCAGGGATTTATATTGCCGCGTCAAGCGAAAGCCGAAGCAATTAAGAAAACTGGCGCTTTATCGAATAAAGGCAAAACTAATCACGAAAACACGAAAGAAAAAAAGCACGAAAAGCGATAAACTGCATTCGATTTATAGCGGTTGTCATAAATATGTTCCGTTTGCCAGATAGTCTAACCGGCGAAAATGCAAGGTGTAGACCCCTGAAATTATAATCAACATGACAACCGCTATATTGTAAAAATGAAGAAAAATTACTAGAGCGTTTGGACCCACTATACTATGAGGTTATTAATAACCCAAAAAAGACTCAGAAAACTGCCTGTATCGGAACTTTATTATGACAAACGCTCTAATTTCGTGATAAATCTCTAATAATTTAAATTTGACAAAGACTTATGGATCCTTTATCAGACAGGTAATTTTTTAACTGAAGCCTAACCCGGACAAGCGTGGGCGGGGGCATCATTCTTTCAGGCATTTATATTGCCGCATCAAGCGAAAGCCGAAGCAATTAAGAAAACTGGCGCTTTATTGGATAAAGGCAAAACTAATCACGAAAACACGAAAGAAAAAAAGCACGAAAAGCGATAAACTGCATTCGATTTAATTTCGTGTTTTCGAATTTTCGTGATTTCGTGATAAATCTCTAATAATTTAAATTTGACAAAGACTCAACGATCCTTTATCAGACAGGTAATTTTTCAATTAAGATACTAAGGAGGAAAGTTATGGCTTATGAACATATCATTTATCAGGTTGAAGAAGGCATTGCGACAATCACGTTTAACCGGCCTAAAGCCCTCAATGCCCTAAACGCCGCGCTTTTGGAAGAATTTTCCAGGGCGCTGGACGAAATTGCTGCCGACGAAAATATCCGGGTTCTGGTACTCACCGGTGCCGGTGACAAGTCCTTTGTGGCTGGAGCCGATATTGCCGAACTGGCAACCTATAATCCTTTGACGGCCAAAAATTTTTCCCAAAACGGTCATGCCATAATTGCTAAACTTCAACAACTCCCCATTGCAGTCATAGCGGCAGTAAACGGTTTTGCCCTGGGCGGCGGCACGGAGATTGCGATCGCCTGTGATTTTATCTATGCATCGGAAAACGCCAAATTCGGCCAGCCGGAAATCAACCTGGGTCTGATTCCCGGGATTCGGCGGCACCCAGCGGCTGCCGCGCCTGATCGGTGCAAATTTGGCTAAAGAACTGGTGTTTACCGGTAAGATGATCTCTGCGGCTGAAGCCGAAAAAAACGGGCTGGTCAACAAAGTGGTGCCCCTGGATCAGCTGATGGAAGAAGTTATGAAAACCGCCAAGGAGATTGCTTCCAAAGGAAAAACATCCCTGCGGGCCGCCAAACAGGCGATCAACTTCGGTCTGGACACCGACCTTGCCACCGGTATTCACATTGAAGTTGAGGGCTTTGGCATGTGCTATGCCAGTTCCGACTCCAAAGAGGGTACTTCGGCTTTTCTTGAAAAAAGAAAGGCGCAGTTCAAGGGCTCTTTGAAAGATTAAACAGGCTGGCTGCTGGCTGATGGCTGCTTGTTATAAGGATATCGATCACGGGAATTACTTTGGTGTCTCGGTGCCAAAAAGTCTGCCCATAGTTAATATTCCTTGTATCGGATCCACAGATTACGCAAAACAAATATTATCCGCAGATTCGCAGATTTTCGCAGATTATTAATTATAAATAATACCATTCCGCCTTTATGCGCTGAAGAGCATAGAAGGCAAACGGGCTACTTTAACCGTTATTTATAGTATTTTTTGAGTGAATCTGCGTAATCTGCGGATATTCTTAATCTGAGTTATGCGCGGTTCAATTATTATCACCTAAATGCTGGAATAAGGTTTAATGCCTCATTGACCAGTCGATAATGACTTGCCTACAACCTAAAGCGACGTCGCTCCTCTATCGAAGCGATCTTATAGTGGTTCGTTGGAGTTAAAATGATGTTATCTGACGGAGAGTGCTATGGAGGATAAGAAGAACAAGCTTCAGTTGATCTGGGGCATTCTGCTCCTGTTAGCCGGGGATTGGTGTTTTTTTTCGGATCCCCTCAGGTGATACCTGAAATCAAAAAAATAGAGCACTTCGCCCCCTACATGATTTTTATTTATTTTTGCTTTTTATTTGATCGGTGTTTTGTTAATCGTGGGAGGCGGAAGAAAGGTTTATAGTTACACCCAAAAAGCGAAGCAGGATAATTCAAACGACTGAGTAAAATTGGGTTTAATTGGTTCAATTTGTTTCATTGGTTCGATTTGTTCAGCTTTAAAACCAATTAAACCAATCAAACCAATATAACCAATATAACTAACGTTTTGCTGCCTTCCTAAACTTTTCCAACTGCTCCTTATAGTAAGCGCGATTTCCTTTCGCCAGTTTCAGCGCCCTGCTCACCGGCTTCAATCGCTTCCTGATTCATTCCGTTTGCAAAATAGCTCTCGGCCAATGTGTCAAAGATGTGGGATGAGGGTTCGATTTCTACCGCCAATTTTGCGAGACTCAGAGATCGTTCGGGATTGCGCAGGGATTCAATCTCACAGGTTGCGTAAAACCAGGACAGGTTATTGAGTACATGGGGGTCATGTAACCGCAGCTCAAGGGCCTTTTCATAGGCGGATTTAACGCCTTCGTAATCTTTGCGTTTGTAATAAAGATCTCCCAGAAGCCGATACAAATTGGGATTGTCCGGAGATTTTTGCAGTTCTCTGGGCAATGACTTTTTCTAAAAAATTTTGATTTAATTTATCTCCAATAACGCCAAGGTTCAACTGGTATCCCACGAAGCCCGATCAGCAGCATTCCGGCGAGGTATATGCCGATGCTCTTATTGACTTTTCGATTATGCCGACGGATCCACCGGCTGTTTAATTCGCATTTTTGCAGGTAATCAATTCGTTCCCTGGATACTGAAATGGTGCCAGTTCGGTCTGTCAGCAGATTGCCCGCTGGTGGTTACAATTTTTTCCAGCGTTGAGATCAACGGTTTGGCCGAATCAAATAACGTGAAGACATAGATATCCGCCTGGCGCTCAAAATTGCGCATGTAAAACCCGAAAATAAAGCGAAAATAGATTAAAAACACAATGATGATCACCAGGCTGAAAAGGGCCGAAAAAACGGTGGTCTGTTCGAATCCGGTTTTATTGATAAACCAGTAAACCGGCTCAGCGTAAATGATTCCCAAAAAGAATCATATCAAAAGTTACATAAGACAGCAGCATGTAGCCGACCAAAAACAACAGGTAAAATACCAGATGCTTTCTTTTGACATGACCGATTTCATGAGCGATGACGGCATCGATTTCTTCGGGCTCGAGTAATTGCAGGAGGGAAGGGGTTACCAGTATGTAGCGAAACTTTTGGATGAGCCCCATGACGCCCGGCCGTGATCATTTTGCCCGCCCGAAGATCGGCCAGTAAAGAATGTCGGCATAGGCAAGGCCGGCCTTTCGGCATAAACTTTCGATGCGTTTTCGATGCTCGCCGGATTCGAGTGGTTTGCACCGCCAGATTTTTTGAATCATTGCCGGCCCGACGACTGCCACGGCAATAAGAAAAATTAGAAAGTAAGTCACCTCGCCTTCGGTGGTCTCTAGAAAGCGAGCGGGCCATTCAAACGGCAGTGCTTTTATCAGATCGGCAAACCCGGAAAGAATAAGCCAGGGAAGCAGTACCGGGATTGAAAAGGTGATGTTTGAAAGAACATATGATTTTTTGGAGATGTCGCTGCGGTATAGTTTTTTATAGGGTCCGTAGGCGCACGCCCAGACCAGCGCCAGGTAAAAAACAAACAGGCCCAGAAACAACAGCGCCGCAAGAGTAGGAATCGTAGCGAAAAAGGGGAATGTCGATTAAAAAAGAGGAGAGATTCAGGCCATAAATGTCGATGGCGAAAATTAGAATCGCCATGATGGACTGACGCATTAAAATGGAATGAAAAAGAGAATCGAGCTGTGAAAAGTCGCCATTGGCAATTCGCTTTTCGAGTCTGCGAAATAGAAATGCGGTAAAATAAAAAAAGAATACAATTAAACCGATAAAGAGGGCAATCGTTTTAAATCCGCTGAAATTGGTCTCTTCGGAGGGTTGATACGTCAGGTATATCAGAAGAACAATGATAAAGTATAAAAAATTTCCAAACATAAAGGGTCACTAATGTTCTAATGGTTAGATTGGTTCAATCGGTTAGAAATGCCTAAAATGACTAAAATGAGCTAAAATGTCTAAAGTTAAGGTTTCGCTCGCGCTCCATCTTTTATTATAAATACGATCGTTCGACCGTGAGGCTCTCGACGGGTAGAATTCTTCAATTTTAGGCATTTTAGATCATTTTTAATTTTAGCTCATTTGAAAAAGCGTTCTTTTTCACTGTAAATACACCCGCAGTAATGCTGCCGGTAGAGCCCCATTTGTTTTGAACATTCGATGCCTTCCTTCCAACCCTTCCCGATAATCATGGTATAAAAACGGGACACCCACCGATTTGCCGATGGATTCTCCCATCGAGCGGATAAGCTCATGCTTTTGGTGCTTGCTGTAAAGCAATGTCGAAGAGAAGTAATCGAATTTCCCGCGTTTGGCGAGCAGGGCCGTTGAGCGCAGGCGGTCATGATAGCAATAATTACAGCGCTCGGATTCCCGAAAGGCCACGTTCCGGATAAACCCTTCCAGATCGTAGCCGTCCTGGTAAATGACCTTCAAATTGATCTGTTCGGCATAGGCTTCAAGGGCTTCCTGTCGCCTTTAAACATTCGGTGTAGGGGTGGATGTTATGGCGGTAAAAAAAACCCATTACCTCCAGGCCATCTTCTCTCATCGTTTTGATCGGGTATATGGCGCAGTTTGCGCAGCAGACGTGCAAAAGGGCTTTCATTGTCTTTCTCCAAATATAGCCGTGCCGATCCTCACCAGGGTGGCGCCCTCTTTGATGGCAACTTCAAAATCACCGGTCATACCCATAGACAGTTCGTCCAGGGATACATTTGGGCAGCGATTGTCCTTTTATCTGATCCCGCAGTTCACGCAAATCGGCGAAAAACGGCTGGACTTTTTCAGGCTGATAAAAATAGGGCGGCATGGTCATCAGGCCTTTAACGCTGAGGTTTTTCAGCTGGCTGATCTCTGCAATCAGCCGGGGGGCCTCATCGGTCGAAATTCCCGGATTTGGTGTCTTCCGCGCTGATATTGACCTGCAGCAGGATTTGCTGAATTTTATCCACTTTTCCGGCCTGTTTGTCCAGTTCACGCGCCAGTTTGAGTGAATCAACCGAATGAATTAAATCAAAAAGCCTGACGGCATATTTGGCTTTGTTTGATTGCAGATGTCCGATAAAATGCCAGCTGACCGGATATTGAACCAGTGCTTTGAACTTATCGCGTGCTTCCTGGACGTAATTTTCACCCAGAATGGTGACACCGGCGTCTATGGCTTCTTTGACAATTTCAGCCGCAATGGTTTTGCTCACCGCACCAGGCGAACAGAATCCGCATCCCGGTTACAGGATTCGGCTGCCTGGCGAATGCGTTCTTTTATCTGTTCCAGTCGCTGTTTCAACTTCAGATCTCTAAAATTAATATGAAATTGGCCTAATCTTATTATCTCGAATAGACAGGATTTACAGGATTAATTAGATTTTTTTTCACACCGAGACTTGTCAGAGAAATTCATTCAACACATGCCTATAATGTAAGTTCTTTAATAATTAAACATCCAAAAAATCCTGTAAATCCTGTCAAATAAATTATTACAATTTTCTTTCAATTAAATGGTGTTAGAAATTTAACGCCACAACTCTTTCATTAATTAAAAACTCCATCACTTCGCACACCGGCAGACCGACCACATTGGTATAAGATCCGTTAATGCTTTTTACCAGAAAGGTCCCGAGACCCTGAATAGCATAGGCACCGGCTTTGTCAAAAGGTTCGTCGGTTTGAATATACCATTCGATTTCTGCAGCACTTAGCTTTTTAAAACGCACATCGGTTTTTATCGTTTCTGAGAAAAACCTGTTTTTCTTTTTACAGCAAATGCAATACCCGGTCAGCACCTGATGGGTTTTGCCGCTGAGGCGCTGAAGCATATCTCGGGCTTCTTCTTTGGAACCGGGTTTGCCCAGAATATTGCGGTCGATGAGCACAATCGTGTCGGCCCCGATGACCCAGCTGGCCGGATGCTTTTCCGATATATCAATCGCCTTTGATTCGGCCAGCGCGATGACATAGGAATCCGGGTCAGACATCGCCACCGTACTTTCGTCAAAGTCGCTTGGAATTACGGAAAATTTGAGCCCCGCCTGTTCTAGCAAGTCGCTTCGCCGCGGGGATTTGGAGGCCAGAATTAACCTGGGATGATCATGCGGCGCATTCATGCTAAATCATTATCAGATGAAATACCATTTGACAAGAAGCAAGAAATTAGAATAAATTAAATGTGTTAAACCTAACCCGGACAAGCCGGAATTGACTATTGAAAATTGAATATTGAATATTTGTGGATGTCGCTCGCGCAGCGCAGGCGCTCCCGCAGCGCCAGCGCTTGCGCGGCGTGTGCGCCGCGTGTCGCTCCGTCCTTTTTAAAATGGAAAGAATTCCTCTCCGAGCCGTAGGATCTACGAGCCGGAGGCTTAAATATTCAATATTCAATCGAAAATATTCAATTCTTTAAACAGGCCCTTGATGACTGAAAGTCCGACAGTAAAATACCGAATACTGGCGGTTGACGATGATCAGACCGTTTTAGATCTGTATCGGCAAATCTTAAATTCAGATGCAAAAAGAGGCGGTTTTAAGGCCTCATTTGAAGTCGATTGCTGCACCCAGGGAGAAGAAGCGGTTGAGGCTGTAAAACTCTGCCTTAAATTCAACCGATCCTATGCGGTCATTTTTCTTGATTTAAACATGCCGCCGGGCGCTGATGGTGAATGGGCGGCTGAACAGATTCAGAAGCTGGATCCTTATACCAATATTGTTCTGGTCAGCGGCTTTATGCGGGCCAGCCCGGGAAAATCGGCAAACCGGTCGGACGCTTCCGACAAACTGCTGTACTTGCAAAAGCCGTTTCATCGGCAGGAAATCCTTCAATTCGCAACTGCGCTGAGCGTAAAATGGCAGGCCGAAGCTGAATTGCGTAATCTGCACCTGAAGATGGAAGGTTTGGTGGACGAACGCACCGATGCCCTGTTGCAAACCAACAAACAGCTTCACAAGGAAATTGAATCCCGCCGCGAAACCGAAAAAGCGCTGCACATGAGCGAAATCAATTTTCGCAATATGATTTACAGCAACGCCGACGGCGTTCTGATCCTGGATGAAAATTCAATTGTGAAGTTCATGAATCCGGCGGCTGAATCCATTTTCGGAACCAAAGCGGAGCATTTTGTCGGTCAGACCTTCGAGCATTTGATTATTCCGGGCGAACCCACCGAACTGGATATTACCGTCGGGGATAGTAAATTAACTATCGCCGAAATGCGAGTCATGGAAACCGAATGGGAGGGCCAAAAGACCTATCTGGCATCGTTAAGAGATATTACCGATCGCAAACGAATGCAGCAGCGGCTGCAGCTCAGCCTGGAAAAGCTTAAAGAGGTTATGGACGGAACGATCCGCGCCATGGCGCTGGCGGTCGAAATGCGAGACCCTTACACCTCGGGCCATCAGCACCGGGTGGCGGAACTGGCCCAGGCTATCGCTGAAGAAATCGGCCTGCCCGCTGACGATATCGAAGGGGTTTATATGGCGGCTTCAATTCATGATATCGGTAAAATCTCGCTGCCGGCCGAGATCCTCAGCAAACCGGGAAAATTGACCGAAATCGAACGAAAAATGATCCAGGCGCATTCAAAGGTGGGCTACGATATCTTGAAGGGGATTAATTTTTCCCTGGCCCTATTGCCCAGATCGTATTGCAGCATCATGAACGGATGGATGGAAGCGGTTATCCCCATGGTCTCGGGGGAAAAGAGATTTTGATCGAAGCGCGAATTGTCGGTGTCGTCGATGTGGTCGAAACCATGGCATCTCACCGGCCGTACAGACCCTCCATCGGGGTCTGGACAAAGGCGCTGGGAAGAAGTGTTGCTAAACAAGGGCAGGCTTTATGATGAAAAGGTGGTAAATGCCTGTCTGCTGCTTTTTAACGAAAAAGGCTTCGAATTCCCGGATCCCGAACATGTGTTATCCGCTAATTCCTAACCCGGACAAGCATAGCCGGTCGTAGCGTAGCGTAGATCACGCTCGCGGGGTTGGAGCGAAGCGGAAATCCCGGTTTATCAGGGAATTGAAAATTGAAGATCGCTTGGATTGACTATTGATAGGGGTTCCTTAAATATTCAATATTCAATCGACAATATTCAATCGTTACAAGACATTGACAGTCGCAGAAATTCGAACTAAACTTAGTTTAGTTTAAATTTTGAGGTGTCAAAATGCGCCAAGTTAACATACATGAGGCAAAAACCCACCTATCAAAGCTCATCGCGGATGGAGAGGAAGTTGTAATTGCTCGATACGGAGAGCCGGTGGCTCGATTGATTCCCTTACGGTCGCTAACCGCCAGGCGAATTCCAGGCTCCGCTCATGGAAAATTTACGGTTCCGGCCGAATTTTTTGATCCACTACCTATCGAATTCCTAAACGCTTTTGAACCGAAATAAGAATTTCATTTTATGAAGCTTTTATTGGATACGCACACCTTTCTTTGGTGGATCACAGATGATCCGCAGCTGTCGACAAAAGCTCGTGAGCTTATCGGTGATGGACATAATATTTTGTACTGGAGTGCTGCAAGTTCTTGGGAAGTGTCGATCAAATATGCATTAGGACGAATGCCATTGCCTGAAGCTCCGGAACAATTTCTGCCGGCTGAAATCGAAAAAAATCGTCTTGAATCACTTTCGATAATCGATGCGCATACTTTCCAGTCCGGTCAGCTTCCTCACCATCATCGAGACCCTTTCGACCGAATGCTGGTAGCACAGGCTCAGGTAGAATCTTTAGCACTCCTTTCCAACGACCAGCAGTTAAATCATTATAATGTCGAAATCCGTTGGTAACTCAGTGGCCTGAAAGCAAGTTTCTGGTCTTAGTTACTTAAGTTGTGATATTCACCGTCCACTGACATTTAATTGAGCGCTTGCGTTCAATTATTTCTTGAAAACCCGCCTTATTTCAGGTATCAGACATTTTAACGCAAAAATGCCCGGGTGGCGGAAATGGTAGACGCAAGGGACTTAAAATCCCTCGGTACAAAGTGCCGTGCCAGTTCAATTCTGGCCCCGGGCACCATTAAAATAAAGGAATGCCGGTTGAGCCGGAGGCGAAATCCCGTGAGCGGGATTCAATTCCGGCCCCGGGCACCCCATCTTAAGGCCCTCAGAGAAATATAGCTGAAGGCTTTTATTCTATAAAGGATCCCAATTTCCCATGGGACAGTTAGTCCATTTAGTCAACAACGTCCCCAATTTTCCACTGTCCCTGTCTGAAAAAAAACGAAAGAAAATTTAATGACTCGGAGGCGTATAAAAACAAACAAAAAGTCTATCGACTTCTAAATTATCGCGGTTTTTCCTCTGATGCTATCAGCAATGCGATCCGTCAATTTTTTGAGTAAAACAAAAAGTTGGATAACTTGACTAATGGAGGTGAAAGCACCAGCTTGACATACAGCAAGTGCTTTCTGAGGAGAAAACGATGAAAGACTCTTAGTATATTGATTTGGTTGAAGCGGCATCAAAAATATAAAGATGGTTCAAATTAAATGACAGTTTAATTTTTTCACGGGGTTGAACAATTTTTCGGCCTTCACATTTTCCGGTTATTTTAACTCCGTTCACATTCACATGCATGTGCGTTTCGCTTCCCAGTGGTTCTGTGACGACAACATCCGCATCAAATTTCCAGGCATCGGGAATATCGCTTCTGCCGTCATCCAGAAGAATATCTTCTGTCCTCAATCCCATCACTATTTTGTGACCTTCCTTGATTTGAGCCTCTGGTTTTTCAAGTATGGGAACACTCAAGCCACCTGCAAAAGAAATCTGTAAATCGGCGCCGTTTTTGGTAATCTCACCGTCAATCAAGTTCATCGGGGGATTTCCAATAAATCCGGCAACAAAAGTATTCACAGGGTTTTGGAATATTTCAATCGGGCTACCAACTTGTTCGATATACCCGTCTCTTAGCACCACAATGCGATCTCCCAAGGTCATGGCTTCTATTTGATCATGCGTCACATAGATGATGGTATTTTTGACTCTTTGGTGAAGCTCTTTGATTTCCACCCGCATCTGAGTTCTTAACTTGGCGTCCAAGTTGGATAACGGCTCATCAAATAGGAAAATATCGGGATTCCGCACAATGGTGCGTCCCATGGCAACACGTTGCCTTTGTCCTCCTGACAGTTCGGAAGGCTTTCGATCAAGAAGTTCTTGAATATTCAAAATATTGGCGGCTTTGGTCACACGTTCTTTAATTTCTTCCTTAGGCGTCTTTTTTAACTTTAAGCCAAACGACATGTTATCATACACATTCATATGAGGATAAAGCGCATAGTTCTGAAACACCATCGCCACGTTTCTATTTTTCGGGACAATATCATTAACGACTCGGTCACCAATGTAAATCTCACCACCACTGACCTCTTCCAAACCTGCGATCATTCGGAGTATTGTCGATTTTCCACATCCGGATGGGCCGACTAAAACGATAAATTCCAAATCCTTAATTTCTAAATTGATGGAGTGAACGACTTCCAGGTCGCCATATTTTTTTACTAGATTTTTAAGTGATACAGTTGTCATTAGCTTCTTCCGAACTGATGTGAGCGAATCTGGAATACAAAAACGAAATTGTTTTTGTTAACATAAGGCAAGTTATTGTTTTTTTTAACAATAGTCAATATTTATTTCCTTTTTTATTTGGATATACCAAATATCGGTTTCTCACTTGTCTCATTTCGCTATCGAGTGTTACAGTGGTCACCATCACCTCCTGAATCATTTGGGTAGGATTTAAATGCAATTTCACAACTAATATCAACGAAACGATAACCACAGCTCCACCATGGAAAACAAAAAACAACTGGTACACAGAACTTTCAATCGATTACTGGATGTTTTAACCAATGACACCATAATGATTCCGTCGGAATTAAGCCTTTCTCAAAAATTGGAAGTAAGTCGTACCGTTATCAGAAAAGCATTTGCTAACTAGCAGGTCAGAGCTAATAATACATTACCTGCTTATCTGGAAAGTCCAAGTTACCATTAGATAAACTCTCTGTGGGAGCGGCTTCCAGCCGCGAATTCAACTGTCGCGGCTGGAAGCCGCTCCCACATTCAATACCACTTGTTCTTTCTGGATAACCACGATACATTATATTATGATCAAAAATAATTACTCTTCACAGTACTTTTACACATACAGGTGTTGGAACTTCGGCACTGTAGCCTGTAGGTCCTAAGTGACCAGTTTTTGCATCGATCCAAAAAGTTACTATGGTATTTGAGTCTTGATTCGCGGCAATTAAGAGTTTTCCTTCAGTATCTATAGCAAAATTGCGAGGTGTTTTACCTTTGGCTGGAGTATGTCCTACATATGATAAAATACCAGTACTTAGATTGACTTTATAGCCAACAATACTATTGTGCCCTCGGTTAGTGGAGTAAAGGAATTCCCCGGAAGGAGTAAGCCGAATATCAGAGCTAGTGCTTTCTCCTGTAAAATCCTCTGGCAGCAAAGATTCTTTCTGAAATGCACTCATCTTTCCTGTTAAGGTATTGTAAGATAAAGCTAAAATTGTAGAATCAAGTTCATTTACCAGATATACGAATTTACAAGAGGGATGTACAGCAAGATGACGGGGGCCTGATCCAGCTTCAGTTTCAACTGAAAGCTCTTCACGTGGTAAAAGCTTACCTATAGTAGAATCGAACTTATATACAAGTACTTTATCAATACCTAGATCCGGTACCAATACTAAATCATTTTCAAATATATATGAAACAGAATGAGCGTGAGGGCTACTCTGGCGCGCTACATTTATACTTGAACCTTGATGCTGTATGAAATCAGTGGACTCTTTCAGGACACCCTCACCGCCAACAGGATAAACCGCAACACTTCCACTCATAAAATTCGCAACAAATACATAGTTTCCTGATTTGTCAGTTGTTATAAAGCATGGATCTTCTCCATGGGAGGGTTGTTGATTTATTAAACCGAGTTCATAATTTGAATTATTAATTGAAAATGAACTAATTTGGCCTCCTTTCTTTCCTCCATGTTCTTTCAGTTCGTTTACTGTATATAGATATTTTTTATCAGGGGAAACTGCCAGATACGAGGGATTTCGTATTCCGGTCATAGTATTTTTATGATAAAGTTCACCTGTTTGACGGTCCAGTTCGAATAGATAAATTCCCTCACCTTTGGCATCAAGAATTTTACCAGTGCCGAATTTTATTGGTTCAGTATATGTCCCTATATATAGTAAAGCTTTAGTAGTCATTAAATAAACCTCCGATCTAGTTGCATTTTATCTCTGCTTTCAAATCATTTAAAAGTTTTATGGTTTTTATGATAAAAGAATCTCGACATTTTGCTATCTTTTTCATATCCTTCGTCGACCAATCATAAAAACCCTTGCCGGTTTTATATCCCAGGTCACGCTTTTTGTGCAATTTTTCTAAATGTTTGCTAAATACCGTATAATTAATCGCCGTATCATCTATATATCAATATCTTTATCAAATGCGGCAGCAATACATCTGGCAGTGTTGAAGTAATGCTCACGGGAATAAAATTCAGCTGATTCCCGGTCGCCTCTTTGAAAAGATTCGTAGATTCTCCTATGTTCAGCACATACCTCTTTAAATCTTCCTGGAATTTCCAATGCAAGTTGCCGATATTGCTCTGTTTGAGTATAATACTGATCCATCAAGCCCTCGATGGCTGGTGATTGGGTAGCTTTTTGGATTATTTCATGGAACTCAGAATTTATTTCCAACATTTGTGAATGCTCTTTTGCGGCTAGGAAATCTTCCATTTTTTCACATAATAAAGAAAGTTTCTCAAAATGTTTTTTTGAAAGATTTTTATTTGCCAATCGCGCGGAAACGCCAGCTAAAGCCCCTCGAATATAGTAAAGTTCAATAATCTGCTCTACTGATAGTTTTTTTACAAACGCCCCACGATAGGGAATAGACTCAACGAGGCCGACCAAGGTGAGATGATTCAATGCTTCTCTAATGGGAGTTCTGCTAACACCTAATCGATTTGAAAGCCTAAGTGTGTTTAATGGATCTCCTGGTTTTAATCCGCCGTTCAAAATTTCGTTTTTTATTTTTTCGAAAACAATTGACTGCATGCTTTTGTGATCGTTTCTAATAGGATCCATGGCTGATTTTTTTGATTCCGAAAGGCTGTAATTGTTTTTACTCACTTGTTTACCTGTTTTTAAATAAATCGTATACACTCTTCCTTTAATTTTACTGTTAACAAAATATATTCCTTAATAACAAAAATTGGACACAATGGCAAACATTTTGTCTAATTTTTCAAGATTTTTGGTTGATTTCCGGCGAAATACGAATTTTCTTGACATCTTAATTGGATATTGGATATTGTGCACTCGAGCGGTTTTATACGCCATTCCATTTGGCCCAACTGATTTGGAGCAAGATTTATTTTAATCAAGATATTTAGTGCCTGTGGTTTTGTTTGCGGTTGAGATATCTGAGTTGGCAACACATCATTTGGGGAGGATTTTATAAAAACCCCGGATAACTATCCCCCCTGGAACTCTTTAGTGGTTCAACTTGCCGAATCAATCGCAGTTTACGTGGGCGACATAGTTGATGCTTTTATCTTTAGGAGGGGGATATGCCTTTTTTTTCCTGGAAAACAATTACAAAAGATGTAGATAGCAATGAAACTCTTCCAGCCGGGATGAGCCGCCAGGCCATCAGTTTGGGAGATATAATGTTAGCGCTGCATGAGGCATTTCCAAACTTAACATGTAAACCACATTCTCACCAAAGTGCGCAGTTAACCTATATGCTAAAAGGCAAATTAAAAGTCCGAATTGCAGAGGAGGAAAGAATACTTGTCTCTGGTGACTTTGCCTTCATACCACCAAACATTGAACATAGTATTGAGTCAGGCGATGAATATGTGCTTGCGCTGGATATTTTTTTTCCTCCACGATCTGACATAGAACGAAGACTGGAAGTGCTTAAAAGTCGATAGAAGGCTTTTATAATTATAAAGAAGGGAGGGGCGTATGATCAAATGATGTACTCTGTAAAGTCGGTTGTGACGAACAACCGTTAGGAGGGCAAAAGCTTCGCTTTGACACTCTCGCTATAGGCGCCAAAATTTAATATACAAGGTAGGCGTGGGTGTGATTGTGATGCGGGTATTGTTATCAGAATTTATCAACAACAAATAAAAAAGGAGAAAAAGATGAAATACGTTCTTGGAAAAAAAAGTTTTTTCATAATGTCAATCGTTGCCTTGCTTCTCCTTGTAGGAACTTTACCAATTTCAGGAGAAACGCTGAAACCTATGGCTGGTATTAATGGTCCATTTGCTGGCGGTGGGTGGGAATTTCCAACAAAACCGATTAAAATAGCAGTTTGGTGGCATGAATACGGACCGTTTACTGCCTATGTTCATGAACTGATTGGCCGTTATCAAAAATTGCATCCCAACGTGACAATTGAAGCAGTCGTCGCCAGTCAAACCGATATCAACCAAAAACTGACTGTCGCTCTTGCCTCTGGTACGGGTCCGCATATTTTTGACCAGGATATCTCGTTTTTTTCAGCATACCATGATAAAGGCGTGCTGGAACCCATTAACCTGGAAGTATTTAAAGGCGCGTCCCTTGATGCGATACGCGCTGAATATATCGGCACTGTCATAGAGGGAGTGTCATTCGATGGTAATATCTATGGATTGCCGTTCCAGACAAATTCAATGAGCTATGTCCACAATTTAAAAGCCTATAAAGATGCGGGATTAGATTTCGAAAAGGACCATCCAAAAACCTGGGAAGACCTTAAGCGCATTGGCGCTCGCCTGAAAAAGGTGAAAGATGGTAAAACAGTACGGAAAGGTTATGATTTTCCATACCAGTCCAAACGTTGGCAGTTACAGGCCTTCCAGCCAATGGTAGAGCAGTTCGGAGGGACGATCTTAACCTCCGACAAGAAAAATGCCAATCTCAATAAACCGCCTGCTATAAAAGCGATGCAATTATGGTTAGATGTCACAGCTGCGACAGGTGACCCTCACTATGCTCTGGCAACTCCAAGTGACCCGAACGCTGATTTTATAGATGGCCGCACAGCCATTTGGTATACGGGGCCCTGGGCCACGAATCAGTTGAAGGACAGATTCGGCCAACCATATAAAGATTGGGCCTTTACTTCCATGGCTCAGCTTAATCCGAAAAATCCAAAGACCATGATGTACGGATTTACGTGGGGGGTCAATAACAGAAAAGACAAGCTTGAGAAGATGGTCGCCTGGGATTTTATCCGCTTCATGCTGGCTAAGCCTGATGAATGGCTGAAGAAAGCCTCTTTTATTCAACCTCGCGTAGGATTGCTGGAAACAGAGGCTGCTAAGAATTTTCCCTACATTGGTGTTCATCTTAAGGATGTTGAATCAGGTTCCTGGTATGTTCGCTCGGTGAATACGAATGAATTGGTGCAGATTGTAGGGCGCGCTGTCGAAAGATCGGTATTTCAGGGTGTTCCGCCGAAGAAATCGCTTACGCAAGCCGATAATGAGGCTGAAAAAATTCTTACCGGTAAATAAAATAGATACCCCGGGGTAAACCCGGGGTTCTTTTTGTATTACAGCTTAAGTTTCAGCTGACCAGAATCCCGGCGTCCTTGGAGCTCAACATAGTTTTTTATTATTTGTTCGTCAGCATCTGCGCTAATGACGAAGTATCCTGGTGACCAGACAATTTTTTCTTCCCAGTATACATTGTTCAACCAAGAAAACTTTTTTCTAACTTGTGATTCCGATTGGCTTTAACTCGCCCCTTTACCTGGAAAACTATATTTGGGGGGGGATTTCCTTAACCATATGGAGATGATCTTTATCAAAGCCAATCGTTTCTAATTCAACACAAGGGATACTTCGCAGCAACTTCGGGAATTTCTTTCGAAGATAGCCTCATGCTCCAGGTTCCAGAATCCTACTGCGGTATTTACATACCCAGACAATATGATATTTTTAGTAGTAAACACTATGAGATGATTTTGAAACTTCTATCTCATTCTTATACCGCCTTCGGGCTCATTCATCCAAGGGTAAACCCGTGGTATTTTGTCTACGACCGCATAAAGGGAAAAGGAATGAAGAGTTCACGCAAAGCAGAGTCTGTATGAACCCATTCTTAAACAGTTTTGGAGAAGAGGGAAGGGAAAATCAAAACGAGTAAAAGCACCAGAAGAAAAAAACGAAATAAGATGGGATTAGAAAAAAAGATGGCTCTATGGGGCTATCTTTTCGTTTTACCGGGTTTACTCATTCTCCTAATTTTCAGATTTATTCCGATGATTACAGCCGGATATCTGAGTTTAACCCGATATGACTTATTTACTTCGCCCAAATTTATCGGTATCCAAAATTATGTGGATCTGGCTCAAGATCAAGTTTTTCTTCAGTCTGTGAGGGTATCATTTGTATATACAGTTGGATCGGTTGTTCCTGCTCTGATTCTCTCTCTTATTTTAGCGATGCTTACCGTCAAAGTCATCCGGTTTGGAAATATTTTTCGCACCTTAATTTTCATTCCGGTCGTTTTGGCCCCGGTAGTTGTGGCTATTCTCTGGAGGTTCCTGTATTTTAAAGCCGGAGTGGTCAATACCCTGCTGGGTTATGTGAATCTCCCCTCTGTGCCATGGTTAACGACTCCTGGAACGGCATTATTGTCGCTTATACTCATTGGTATCTGGAGAGCCTCTCCATATTTTATGGTCATTTTCACTGCTGGTCTGCAGTCTATCCCCTCGACATATTACGAGGCCGGTAGAATTGACGGCACCAATGCCTGGACGGAATTTCGGTATATTACGCTGCCTCTTTTGAAGCCGATTATATTGCTCTCCATAGTCATGGCCGTTATTACAGCACTTAAGGTGTTTGCCATCCCCCAGCTCATGACAGAAGGAGGACCGGCAGGCGCGACTGAAGTCATTCCTCTGCTTATATATAAAACCGGCTTTGAGTTTTTTAAGATGGGGCGGGCATCAGCAATGTCAATTATTCTTTTCGCGATCATGATGGTGTTTTCACTTATCCAAATTCGTCTGTTTTCTGAGAAAGATTCATGAATAAACCCCCATTGGTAAGAATAAAAACTAGCAGATTGGTTATACGTCAGACAATTATTTATATTTTGCTGGTAATTGCCATAGGATGGGCGTTAGTACCAATTATTTGGATGGTGTTATCATCGTTCAAAACACTGGATGATATATTTCGTTATCCTATGGAATGGCTCCCAAAACCTTTCTATTATGAAGCGTATCCCGTAGCGTGGGCTCAGAGGAATTTTGCCAGGTATTTCTTCAATAGTATGTTTATTTCGGTAACTATTACCGCAGGAAACATCATCATATGCTCAATGGCAGGTTATGCCCTCGCCAAATACAGGTTCTTCGGTCGGCATTTCATTTTTTTGGCTGTTTTAAGCGCGCTTATGCTTCCTTTACAGGTGACAATGGTACCTCTCTTTCTTGTCGTAAAAGAGTTTCATTGGCAAAATACGTATGTAGGAATCATTATACCTTTTTTGGCGGATCCTTTTGGGATCTTCTTAATGCGGCAATACATTTTAGACTTTCCCGACGAATTGATCGAAGCCGCTCGTATTGATGGAATGTCGGAATTCAGAATTTTTCGTAAAATTGTATTGCCCTTGGTAAAACCAGCAATGATGGCGCTGGCAATATTCTGCTTTCGCGAAGCATGGGATCTCTATATATGGCCTTTAGTTATAATAACCACTGAAAGTCTCCGGCCACTAACTCTCGGCATCGCGCTGTTTATGAGTAACTATGGAACTGATTGGAATCAGTTGCTCGCCATTTCCACGATTGCCATGTTACCGATGATCGTTATTTTCCTCACCTTACAGCGTTATTTTGTCGGTGGCATAGTCTTGAGTGGATTGAAAGGATAAATTACATATAAAATATGAAAAGCTCCATGAAAGCAGTGCTGATCAAAGAATACGGATCGACTTTTATCTATGCCGATAGCGCAATTCCCGCACCAGGTCCCAATGAGGTTCTGATTAAAGTCATAGCGAGTGGGTTGTGCAGTACTGATTTACATATTTTAGAGGGTCGCATGAATTTGGGAGAATTACCCCGGATTCCAGGACATGAAATCGCAGGAATCATTGTCGAAACCGGTTCGGCTGTGCGCAATTGGCGCATTGACCAGCGGGTAACGGTCGCGATTGATGAGCATTGCGGAACATGTCGCCATTGCCTGACAGGAAATACTCAAAGATGCTCGGATTTGACAAGGATTGGTTTCGAACGGGATGGAGGACATGCGGAGTACGTCGTCGTTCCCCAGGGCAACCTGGTGAGTTTACCCGACAACGTTAGTTTCGAGGCAGGGGCAATCCTCCCGGATGCAGTGGCGTGCATGTATCATTGTTTAATTGCTCAAGGCAAGCTCTGCATACACGATAACATTCTTATCCTGGGTGCTGGTGGATTAGGAATGCACGGCATCCAAATTGCTAAACTTGCGGGGGCTGAAGTCATCACCACAAGCCGTAATGAAGCACGTCTTGCAGTGGCGGCAAAGTATGGCGCCATTGCTGTGAATCCAAATTCTGGCGATCTGGAACGCATCGTCAGGGAGATGACAAATGCCGAAGGGCTTGATATCGTCGCTGACTGTATTGGTACGCGTGAAACCATCCGGCAGGGATTATCCCTCGTTCGGCCTGGGGGAAAAGTTCTGGTCATCGGGTATCTCGATGAAGAATTTGCCATCCCGAGCCTCGATTTATTTCTCCGTGAAAAAGAGATCATTGGTTGCCGCGGCAGTACGAAAAGTGATTTAATAGAAGTTACTGAATTAGTAAGCAAAGGAAAAATCGTCGCTCTAATCGGGAAACACTATCATCTCTCTGAGATACATACTGCCGTGGAAACCCTGGAGAACGGAGACGTTATTGGCCGAATTGTATTACAGAGATAATTACGAGAGGAAAAAACGATGAAGTCTCACGTTCGTGATGTAGGAACCGATTATACACATTAATCAATGTCAATGTTCCTTTGCCGAAAGGCAGCGTTTTAACGGCTCTGATTTTTGTATTTGTTGATGGACCAAAGGAATTACCGGCAACTTTGATGCTTCAACCTTTTAATTACAGCACATTGGCAAACGAGGGATACTATGATGATTACACAATTCGCAGATATTAAAAGAGTATTAACCATTCGATTGAATCCAGGTGACGATATTATTGAAAAACTGGGTTTAGCGGTAGTGCTTTTAGGTGTTCAGCGGCTGTGGCCCAAACGCTTTTGGTGCGTGCGTTAAGCATCGCAATTATGGCATGCAAAAAAAAACGCACATCTTGTGGGGAAAGTAATCAAAAAATTATGGTATAAGTGAGGATTTGGTATGAATTCTTCGGATTTTGGATTAATCGGTCTGGCCGTGATGGGCGAGAATCTGGTTTTAAACTTGGAGAGAAATGGTTTCAAAGTCGCAGTTTACAATCGCACCACCGATAAAGTGGACGACTTTGTCCACGGCCGGGCTAAAGGCAAGCAAATCAAGGGATGTTACACCCTCGAGGAACTGGTTGCCAGCCTTAGCCGCCCGCGTAAAGTGATGCTGCTGGTCAAGGCCGGGCAAGCTGTGGATCAGTTGATTGAACAATTAGTGCCATTGTTGGAATCCAGCGATATCATTATTGACGGTGGAAACAGTCATTTCCCGGATACCATTCGTCGCACCGCTTCTGTGGAATCCAAAGGACTGCTCTACATCGGTACCGGCGTATCGGGTGGGGAAGAAGGCGCGTTGCTGGGGCCATCCATCATGCCCGGCGGTTCACCCGCTGCCTGGGAACATGTGAAGGACATCTTTCAAAAAATCGCCGCCAAAACGGATGAAGGCCAAGCATGTTGCGACTGGGTCGGCGAAAACGGTGCCGGACATTTCGTGAAAATGGTGCACAACGGCATCGAATACGGCGACATGCAGATGATCTCAGAGACCTATCATTTGATGAAAGAAGCCTTGGGCATGAGTAATCAAGCCATGCACGAGGTTTTCGCCCAATGGAACAGGGGGAAGCTAGACAGCTATCTGATCGAGATTACAAGGGACATTTTGGCCCATAAAGATGCGGACGGACGCTATGTGGTGGATTTGGTACTCGACGCGGCCGGGCAAAAAGGGACCGGCAAATGGACGGCTATAGCCGCACTGGATGAAGGGCAACCCTTAACTCTAATCGGAGAAGCCGTCTTTGCGCGGGCACTTTCCGCATTCAAGGCGGAACGTGTCAAAGCCTCCAAATTGCTTTTCGGACCCGAGGCGCAATTTGAAGGCGACACCGATCAATTCGTAAATGATTTGGAGCAAGCCCTGTATGCATCCAAAATTGTTAGTTATGCCCAAGGCTATCAGCTCATGCGGGCTGCGGCTGAGACCTACAACTGGCGGTTGAACTATGGCGGCATCGCCCTTATGTGGCGTGGGGGCTGCATCATTCGCTCCATTTTTTTGGGGAAAATCAAAGAAGCCTTTGAACACGATCAGGAATTGGTGAATTTGATTCTTGATCCCTTTTTTAAGGCAGAAATTCAAAAGGCACTGCCCGCCTGGCGCCGGGTTGTCAAGACCGCTGTGGACTTTGGCATTTCCGTTCCGGTGCTAAGCGCAGCACTGGCCTATTATGATGGCTATCGCTGCGCGCGGCTGCCCGCCAACCTGCTCCAATCGCAGCGGGATTACTTTGGTGCCCATACCTACGAGCGGGTAGACAAACCCCGGGGCCAATTTTTCCATACCAATTGGACCGGCCGCGGCGGTACGACCGCTTCAACCACTTACAACGCATGAGCCTCGGCATGGAAAAAACGAGCTTACATCCCATCTTGTCCGAAGCGGACATCCAGACCTTGGTGGCCCACTATTTGGCGGACCCAATATTCGATAACCGGCGGGTGATAGTGCTGATTCCGGACCATACGCGTACGGCGCCCTTGCCGGTTTTGTTCCGGGCCGTCAGTGACGCGCTGAAAGCGCGTGTGAAAGCTCTGAACTTCATGGTCGCTTTGGGGACCCACCAGCCGTTGGACGAAGCCGCGATGCTTAACTTGGTCGGGCTCATCCCGCATGAGAGAGAGACGACCTATGCCGCCGTAGGGCTTTTGAATCATTCCTGGGATAATCCCCATCATCTGGTACAAATCGGCGAGCTAAATCCATCACAGGTTGAAATCCTCTCCGAAGGCTTATTGCATGAATCTGTGCCGTTGCGATTGAATCGTCAGATCCTGGAGCATGATGTGGTATTAATTCTGGGTCCGGTCTTTCCCCATGAAGTGGCGGGCTTTTCCGGCGGGAATAAATATTTTTTCCCCGGTATTGCGGGCGCTGAATTCATCAATGCCAGCCACTGGCTTGGCGCCCTGAAAACCAATTACGCCACCAACGGCATTCAGCACACGCCGGTGCGTGCCATGATCGACCAGGCGGCGTCCTTCATTGGCGCCGACAAACGCTGCCTGGCTTTTGTATCTTCCCCAGAGGGCCTTCACGGCATGTTCTACGGGTCCCCGAAATCGGCTTGGGAAGAAGCCGTGCCGGTGTCCGCGCAAATTCATATGCAATTACGGGATCGCCCCTGTATGGAGGTGCTGGGTGTCGCCCATGCCCACTATGATGATTTGTGGACCGCCGGAAAGGTGATGTACAAGCTGGAACCGGTTGTTGCCGACGGCGGGCGATTGATCATTTACGCGCCTCATATTGATACAATTTCATACACCCATGGTCACTGGATCGGTCAAATCGGATATCACGTACGTGATTATTTCCTGAGACAAATGGACCGCTTCAAAGCGGTTCCCCGCGGGGTGCTGGCCCATTCCACCCATGTGCGCGGAACAGGTACTTTTGAAAATGGTGTGGAAAAACCACGTATTCAGGTGATTCTGGCCACGTCCATCCCGGAAGACCAATGTCGAGCCGTCAATTTGGGTTACCTTGATCCGCACGCTATCGACGTGGCCACATGGCAGGCCCAAGATCCTGAAAAACGGCTGCTGGTGAATCCGGCCGGAGAGACCCTGTATCGAGTCAAAAACTAACGGCGGCGTGGCCGATTAACGCAGATACGGCCGGCGGCGGCGCCCGTTGCGATGGTTTAAACCGAAACAAAAATGCATAGCAGCGTTGCCCATGGGGGTTCGAATCCGGAATCCTCGCAATACGAATGGAAAGGATGTTTTTAATGAGAATCGAATTGCGTAAAAACTGTGATTATACCTTACTAGTGCCCACCAGCATGGGACTACGCATGACGCCTTTGGGTGGCCAGCCCGTGCATTGCAGTGATACCTTCACTTTGAAGGCCACCAGCTCCGAGACCAACGTGGCCAGTGTGTCATCCTATCTGGGCCTGCCTGTGAAAGTGCTGACGAGCTTTGTCAAGGATAGCCCTTTTGCGCGGTTTATCAAAGACAATTTGGCGAGCCGGCACATGGATTACGAAGCCAAAGAAATCGAACAGGGCGGTCCCTGGGGGTTTCGCCACCAGATCAATTTCGCCGACTGCGGCTTCGGTTCCCGTGGCCCGCGGGTCTATAATGATCGTGCGGGTGAGGTCGGCCGGACTCTGAACGTGAAAGACTTCGACCTCGACCGCATTTTCGGACAGGAGGGTGTACAGATCGTACATATAACCGGCTTAGTCGGTGCGCTATCGGCCGAGACGGGCGCTTTCTGTCTGCAACTCGCCCAAGTGGCCAAGCAATACGGAACCCGGATATCCTTTGATCTCAACTACCGCGCCTCGTTTTGGAAAAATCGCGAGCAGGAACTGCACGATCTTTTTACCGAGATTGTGAGCTTGTCCGATATTCTTGTCGGCAACGAGGAGGATTTCCAGCTTTGTATGGGGACTCCAGGGTCCGGCGGCGGGTGGTAAGGACCTCGTCAGCAAAATAGATCGGTTTAAGGGGATGATCGAACGTGCCAAAAAAGCCTTTCCAAATGCCGGTGTTTTCGCCACAACCTTACGCCAGGTGGTGAGCACCAATTGCCATCTGTGGGGTGCCATTATGGCCGTCGGTGATCAATGGCATGTCGTGGAACCTCGGGAAATTACCGTACTCGATCGAATCGGGGGAGGTGACGGATTTGTCGGTGGTATGCTCTACGCGATTCTGAAAGGCTGGGAACCGGAAAAATGGATCCAGTTCGGCTGGGCCAGCGGCGCGCTGACCACGACCCTTTATACTGATTACGCGCAACCTGCGGACGAAGAGCAAATTTGGAGCATCTGGCACGGCAATGCCCGCGTCAAACGTTAATCGACTGGTGGTGTTCAAACTCGTACAATGCCAAGCCCGCCACTGTTAGGGAGCCCAGCGAATTTATCTTTATCTATACCCGCAAATCATTAAAAGATGCGAGTTATGAAATGCTGAAAGATTAAGATCACGATTGAGGGGAACTCAATTGTGTATGCTGTCAGTGGGCCGTTGTCCGTTCTTAAAAAGTTTAAGGATCTATGCTTCAAGTATTTATGAACTAAATGAATCGATGCTGTGAAATCTAACCCGGGTTCGCTGAACCCGGCTATTTACTATGACTACTGGAGGAGATTATGAAAGCATTAGTACTGACTGAGCCGGGAAAATTTGAAATACAGGATCTACCGGACCTGAAGCCGGGGCCGTTTGAGGTTTTGTGCCGTATCCGGGCGGTGGCGATCTGCGGCAGCGATCCCGAAATTATCAGGGGCGATCTGGCGGGCACCTGGCCACCGCATTATCCTTTCATTGCGGGTCATGAATGGTCCGGTGAGGTTGCCAGTGTGGGTGAAGGTGTGTTAGATTTTAAGGTCGGCGATCGGGTCGCCGGAGAAGCCCATAAAGGTTGCGGCCATTGTCGCAACTGCCTATCAGGTCATTACAATATTTGCGAAAACTACGGTCGATCTGAGACCGGCCATCGACATTATGGTTTTGTTACCCAGGGCGCTTATGCCCAGTACAATGTCTATTCGATCAAAAGCATTAACAAAATGCCGGATAATGTTTCGTTTCGTGAGGGAGCCCTGGTGGATACGGCCGGTGTCACCCTGCACGGAATGGAGCTTTCCGGTGTAACGCCGGGGGGCGTGGTGGTAATCATCGGCCCCGGTCCCATCGGACTGATCGCCATGCGTTTTGCCCGCCTCCTTGGGGCGGCCCGCATCATCGTCGTGGGACGCGGGACACGCCTTCAAGCGGCAGGTAAATTGGGCGCCGATGAGACGATCAATTTTGAAGAACAGAATCCGGTCGTAATAGTCAGAGATCTTACCGCAGAATTGGGGGTTGACGAGGTTTTTGAATGCTCGGGGGCCAAAGGCACCTTTAACCAGGCCGTGCGCATGGTACGTAAAGGCGGCAAAATTGCACTTTTAGGTGTGCCGCCGGATCATGTGATTGAGGAGCTGCCTTTTAAATATATCGTGCACAACGAGATCGCTATTTTCGGGTCCCGTGCCAATCCCAATGTATCGCGTAAGATCATCAGTCTGATTAATAGCGGACAACTTGCCGTTAAGGACCTGATCACTCACACCTACCCTTTAGAGGATTTCGCCCAGGCTTTAGAAACTTTTGTCAACCGGCGGGATGGTGCCATTAAAGTCGTCATAGAACCCAACGGAGCAGAGAAATAAGAGACAGACGGAGGAATTGTGGCCAGCAGAGATCAAGTAACTGTGGTAGGAGCAGGCATGATGGGGCCCGGTATTGCTACCAGTGCCGCACTGGGCGGGCATTCGGTGGTGATCGTACACCGCAGCCCGGCTTCGGCCGAACGGGCACTCAATACCGTCCGGCGCAATTTATCCCAACTCCTTGACGGGAAGTTGATCGACCGGTCCCAGGCGGACCGCGCGCGGGAAATCGTCCGGATAGAATCCGACTTAAGACGCGGCCTGGAGGGTTCCTTTTGGGTCATCGAATCAATCAATGAGGACCTGCCCGACAAACAGGAGCTTTTTAAATTAATCGATGAAATTACTGATCCCACCGTGATGCTGACGAGCAATACGTCCGGCCTTTGCATCACGGATATTGCCGCAAAAGTCAAACACCCCGGTCGTACGGCGACCACCCACTTCTGGTTTCCCGGGCATCTGGTGCCTCTGGTTGAAATCGTAATGGGTCAAAAAACTGGAAAAAACATTGCAGGTCGTCTCAAAGCCATTTTACTCGACTGGGGTAAAGCGCCGGTGATCGTTAAAAAGGATTTGCCCGGACAGCTGGCCAACCGTATTTTACAGGCGGTCATTCGTGAAGCCACCTACATCGTCGAATCCGGTCTGGCCACTGCTGAAGATGTAGATACCGCCATTAAAATGGGGATGGGAATCCGGCTGCCGGCCTGGGGCCCTCTGGAGCACATTGATGCCGTGGGACTCGATCTGGCACTGTCCGTCCAAAACCGGGTGTTGCCGGCGCTGTTCAACGATCCTGGTCCCACCCGCCGGCTTAAAGATCTGGTGGACAACGGGTACCTGGGTTATAAAACCGGTTCCGGCTTCTATGACTGGAAAATAAAGGACATGGACTCTCTATCACAAACAAGAGATCAGCTTGTGATGCAAACGCTTCGTTTTTTCAAAAAGAAAGGCCCCGGAAGCGACGGGCAGTTTGAGGTATCATCATGACACCAGATTATACGGTTTACATCGGAACCTATACCGATTCGGTAAATTCGTTGATTGGTATTACCCCCAAAAAAGCAAATCTCTATCATTTCGTTTGATAGGTCGAGAGTTGTTGCCGGAGAGCTAAATTCAATATATATATCGTCATTTGACTTGTGGATTACCTGAATGCATTGATCAGGATAAAGAAAAACCGGCTTAAAACTGGAAACATTTATTGTGTGCTCCTCTATGAAATTGTGAATTCGAAGCACATGGTTAATTGGTTTTTCATTTGGAAAGATATGAATTCTCAGTAAACAGCTGTTTGCCATCAATTTTTTTTAGTCGTTTTCGTTTTTCGCGGTTTATATTAAAGCGCATAACAACGGACGATTAATGATTGTAGTTTTAAATAAGGAAATTACGATAAGTCGCCGTCCTATAGAAAAGGGAACGAGCGACATGAGCATCTTTCAAACGTTTAATAACACATTTGATATGTTTCTATTCCTTATTAAAAAAACATTTTTCGATTTTTGGGATAATCTGGGTGCGATATTAATTATCAATTTGGGCTATTTTGCTATATTAGCTTTCACGGTATATGTTCCTTCACACTTTCCGCCACTTCATATTTTGTCTCTGTTTACCTATTTTATTAAGTTTTCTCTCTTTTTTATATATACAGGCGCCATCAATCGTATGATCAAACAGCACGCTGATTTTTCGAGCGCTTCTTTCTCTGATTTTATTCCACATTTGAAAGCCAGTTGGATATCCAGCTTTCTTTTTTCCAGTTTCGTGCTGGGTATTTTTCTGATTGTGATGACCAGTCTCAATTATTTAAAACTCGTAACCGGTTTTATGTTCGCCCTTGGGTTTGGTATGTTATTTTGGATCATTGTGATTTGTTTTATGAGCCTTCCCTACTTTTTCCCTTTTGATGCCAGATCAAATGGGAATTTTGTCACCTGTTTGAAAAAGGCGATACTAATGTTTATAGACAATGTACTTTTTTCTTTAGGGTTGTTGATTGGCGCATTAATCATTTCCGGTATATCCACGTTTTTCGTTTTTATAATTCCGGGAATTGGAATGCTCCTTCTCTGGTATAATGTGGCTGTTAGATTAAGATTGGCAAAGTATGATTATCTAGAGCAAAATCCGAACACCAAACGTTGGAATATTCCATGGAAGGAGATATTGGAGGACGATATGGAACGTTTAAGTTCTCGAACTCTGAAAAGGTTGATTTTTCCTTGGCTATAATAACTACAATTAAACCGCATGTGTAGAAGTATAAAAATAGAAGATTTTGACGCAATCTGAATGATACAGAAAATTTTTTGATTTCATTTAGAAACCCAACAAAATAATCACCTTAGATCTCTAAAAAATTACGTGCGCACATTGGATTCAAGGAAACAGCGAATCCCTCGAGCCTAATTTTAGTATCCTGAAATTATAAGCAAAAATAACCTAAAATAACGCATTGGATTTTGCCTCCGCAAACTGTGACTAACGCTGTGACTAAAATGAGACCGCCATATCTCATTTTTCCTAAAAAACCCTAACATTTCCCAACTTTTTGAAAACAAAAAAAGTCAATGATATCGATTAATAAACTGAAATCATTGACTTTCTAATTTAAGGTTAATCCGACTTAAAATCCCTCGGTACGAAGTGCCGTGCCGGTTCAATTCCGGCCCCGGGCACCAGTGCAAATAAAGGAATGCCGGTTGAGCCGGAGGCGAAATCCCGTGAGCGGGATTCAATTCCGGCCCCGGGCACCCCATCTTAAGGCCTTCAGAAAAATATAGCTGAAGATTTTTATTCTATAAAGGATCCCAATTCCCCATGTGA
>PVMK01159008.1_pt1 | contig 31014 bp, 26 predicted proteins | sample 1853481 | NCBI WGS metagenome assembly PVMK01 (sample SAMN08533507, study PRJNA380276) | Marine sediment metagenome, whole genome shotgun sequencing project.
GCGCTCGCCCATGAGCGTCGCCAGTCGGTCGATGCGAGCCGTCAGCGCCTTGGTGCCCCTGAACCCGAGGTGAACCAACGCCCTTGGGGCCTTCTTCGTGTCCTCCCCCACGGAAGGCAGTCTGCAACGCGTTGAGTGGCATGGCCAGAAGCTAACAGCATTCGAGAAGGTGTGCCAGCTTGCCTGATATTGCCACATGTTATATACAGAGGTCAAGTAGGCGGATAGGCCGCCAGGGAGGGGACGAGAGCATGGCGAGACGGAGGAAGAAGGCAGGCGCGACCCCCGGTGGCCGGTCGCCGTGGGCCGCGGAGCCAGGACGAGATACTGGTCGTCAGGAACGGCAAGCTCGAAATCAGCACCACCGACGACGAGAAACGCGAGTTCCTCCAGCACGTGCGTGACTTCAGCGAGAGCCGTGTGCTCGGCCCGCCGGGTGTCCGTGCGAACTACTACCACCTTCGGGACAAGCCGTGGTCGTTCATCGTACCGGACTACAGGACCACGAACCCCGACGGCTCCGAGAAGAGGGTGCTCTGGTCGGAGTGGGTGAGCCGGAACCTGAGGACGGCACGCAAGCTCTGGCTGGCTGGCGACCGGGGTCCCGACGCGCTCGATCCCGAGCTGCTCGATGATGACGGCGACTCCGACATTCAGGATTGGCTCACGCACGACGACGCCGAGGACTACGGAGCCGACATTCCGACGTTGCGGCCTGGCCTCTGGGCGGGGCAGCCCAAGCGCTTGTTGGTCCTGTGCGAGAAGGCGGGCATGTCCGGCATCGTGCGGAGCGCCTGCCGCGGCTCGAAGACGGACTACATGTGCTGTGGCGGCGACGCCACAATGAGGCAGAAGTTCAACGTCGGACAGTGGGCGCTGCGCGCCAGGACGGACGGGCTCGATCCTATCGTTCTGTACGCGGGCGACCACGACATGCAGGGCGTCAACATGGACAAGACCCTGGTGCGCGACATCGCCGACGTGAACTCGGTGATCAGAGTCGCCATCACGCTCGAGCAGGCACGAGAGCGCGACCTCCCGCTCGAGAACGTGTACGACAAGATGCACTTGGACCGCGACGTCGCCGGCGCGAAGAAGGGCCAGAACACGAAGCTCTGGAACTACATTGACGAGCACGGCGAGGACATGGTCGAGCTCAATGCGCTGGTCGCTCGCAACGAGCTAGCCCTCCGCGACATCATCAAAGAGGCCATCGCCGAGCACATCGACGAACGCATCTGGAAAAGGCGGAAGCGCGCTATCAAGAAGCCGGTGGACCGGGCTGCGGAGTTGATGGCGACCGCGGTCGCGGCTCTCAAGCGGGAGTTCCCAGAGGGATGGTGATGTCCGCGAATGATTTAGCCGCCCACGGTGGGCGCGCAGGGAGGTGAAAAGGAGACATGGAAACCGAACAAAAGTAGATAGTGAGGAAACGGGCGAGCCGCTTCAGGCGAGCAGGGCAGGCAAAGCACCCGGTGCTTGGGTGCTCTCTGTGTGGGCTTGAAAAGGAGCGCTACACCGTGGCCCGGCTGGCGTGGACTGAGATCCACATTTGCAGCGGGTGTGTGGCTCATATGCAGGGGATGTTTGACGAGCTTACCGCGGAGGAAGAAGCCGCCAAGGACGCCGCTCAGTAAGCCAAGGGCGACCGTCCACCAGGGGTCAGCCTCATTTTCCCCTGGTGGGCGCATCGCTCGACAGGCCCTCACCTCGACACGGTGGGGGCTTTCTTTTTTCTGCGCCTGCAAATCGTTGGGTGGTTTCTGTCAGCGTGTACCGATTCGCGCAGTTGACGTGTCGCTTCTGTTCGGGAAGTGCGGTCAAGAAAAAACTTCGCTGTCCAAGAACCTAACGCCCCGGTCACTTTCCACTGCAAAACACGGGGTGAAACGCACTTCGGGGGATTGCCGTTTGGTATAATGCATGTGTACGCGGCAATCACGTCGCGTGCGGCTCATTGAAAAAGGAATACCGATGAACAAGGAACGCAACCCGCGGGCTTTGCCTAAGGGTGTGAACCGAGTCGCGGCCATCAACTGCGGTGCGTTGCGACAGCATGCTGGCGAACTGCTGAAGCTTCACCCAGACATCACTGTCGAGTGGGGCGGATGGAGCAGCGGCGGTCCAAACGGAACGGCTAACCAGATGACCGGCATCATCAAGATGCAGGCGCCGTCGATCCGCAACGGGGTTGACTACGCTATCCTGCTCCACGAGTACGGGCACCTGCTCGGATCGTGGCAGTCGTCCCGGGGCGTTCGCTACTCGAACCCACCACATGGACGGCTGGTCGAGGAGTGCGGCGCTTGGGTCTGGGCGATGGAGAACGCCACCGTCTGGACGCCGTCGATGGGGCGGGAGGTGAAACGACACCTCGGTCAAATCGCCAGGCATGCAGAGCGGAAGGTTCGCCGTGGCAACACGCGGATCATCCCGCCACCTAGTCACGTCTACTGGAAGCTCGCGGCTAGGGGCTAGGACTCAGGAATAGACAACTGGAGCCTAGCATGGGGGCCCCTTCGGGGGCCCTCTTCTTTGCCTACCCCAGGGGGGGCGCGACGCAGCCCGGAATTACTTGGGGTGGCTGCGCCGCATACATATAACCAAGTGGAGGGGCCCCATGCCTGGAAACCCATCGAGGAGAAGCCTACCACCGTTTGGGGATGGCCGGAAGTGGCTATTTCAGGGGTACTGGGCATCGTACGGACGATTCGGCAGCCGTAGGCGCCGTTCTGAGAGGCCGATTTTCACCCGACTAGCAGCATGGCGGCCATGAACCCAACCGCGAGCGACACGAGGCCCACCAGGGAGAACGCAATCACGTCACGGGTTGCCGGGCTCACCGCTCCGCCCAGCTTCGTTTGCCGGTCAGGTGATTGATTCGAGACTCGCCAAGGAGCTCCGCCGAGGCCGTTCGGTGCCAGCACTTCCAGCGGTCGTTTGACGATCCACACTTGCAAGGCCGAACCGGATGCGCCTTGGGCTGCGCTCGTTGGAATGCATCCCAGCGAATGAACAAAGGCGGCTCGGGGGCCCAACCGTGATTGGTCTGTTCAGGCTGGTGAAGGGCAATTAACTGGCGAAAAGGCAACGCGGATTTTTTCCAAAGCCGCTCGTAGTGCCCGCAACTCACATCTTGACCTGAACCCCGTTGGAGGACGTTACGGGCTCGACTCTGGCCGAAAACGGCCATCTTGTCCACATCTAAGGACGGTCCCCATTCGCAGCCCCTCAGGGCCTCCTGCGGGCTTCCCGCGGGGTGTGGGGCTGCCGTAGCCGACGCAGCTGCTCGACCAGCGCCGCCTGCTTACGCTGCAGGAAATCCAGCTCGAGCTCGGCGGTCCGGAGTTGAATCAGACGGCCATCGGTGCGTGGCTGTTCGTCGGCGCGTTCCATGACAGTCCTGGCACACATTGTCCCCGTTTGTGGACAAACTGTCAAATGGGGCAGGTTTCCCGCTTAGTTACAGCTCGGAAGCGGTCACGCCTGTGACGATTCCAGATCCATCCCGATCAACCTCGACGAGATAAACCGTATCTGTGAGTGACGCGACGCTACTGTTTGGGTTGCGAGAAATGGTCCACGTGTTCTCACCTTCCACCGTAACCGTTTCGACGCTGCCGTTGCTGTCTCTTGTTAGCGTGGCGGACCTTGGGATGCTCGCGGCACCAGGAATGCCTTGGGGGCCTGGCGGTCCAGCGGGGCCTGGGCTGCCGCCGCCGCCGCCGATGGAGAGGGTTCTTGTGGGTGGATCTGCGAATTCGAGCCCGGTTTCCGCTCGGTTGACACGAGCAACTTTGCCGGCTTGTTTTGCGAAACTCGACGGCGTGTCCTTGAGCTCGGTAAAGCGTTCCGCGCCGTCTTTACCTGGCAGTCCTTCGAAACCTCGCGGTCCTTGTTCGCCTTGCGGGCCAGGTGGGCCTTCGTTCTGGTCTAACTTGTCTTCTAACCGGTAAATAGCCGCCGTTACTGCGAGATCTAGATCATCTGCGGAGACGGGTGTTTTTGGATCCTGGCGGGACCGGAAAACGACTTTTTCGGACATGGAAACGAGTCTACCACATCTAGCGCCGCCAGGGGACGTAGACCCCCATCTGTGGTGGAATGGGGGGGCGGTTTCCGCCGAATCTGGTGCAAATATTTTAGGGGTAAGGCCGCTTTTGCGTGAATCTCTAGAATCGTAGGAGTGCCGGGTGGGTCCCCAAACAGGGATACCTCTAACCGGGGGTGGGGGTTGCTCCCAGATCGGCCTATGGAGCCAGATCCTGATCAATCGTGAGGCGACCCCCACCCCGGTCCCGGCCGGATTTGCCTAACATGGGGTGGCCATGGTTCTGTCTGGGTATCGCCGCACCTCGCCCAGCGCTCTATTGGTCATCCCTTACCAACCGGTCCACCCAGAAAGCGAAAACCGCTACCGCGATCACCATCAAGACATGGGCTCCCCAGTAGTCGATTCCGTAGTGCGACATGGTCAGCGATGCCGGAACCGTGATCAGAAAAATCATAACTATGATCGCCCATTCTTTCATGCTGCCCTCCGAATCTCATCCCCAGCCGCGCAGGAACCCTAGCACCTGGTTCCCCAATACGATGGGGCTGGGATTACAACGCTTGGCCCGGGGTCGCGTATGACTCCGACCAAGTTACTGTCTAACATGGGGTGGCCATGGGTTCTGTCTGGACTACCGACGTCCCGTCTTTTGCAGGCTTTGCTGCTGATCAGACAGAAGACCGGGCAGTTGGGGGCCGATAAGCACACACGCGAGGGCTATGGCCGCGTCCGTTATTGCGTTTGCTGTAGATCAGGACAGGCCGGCTGCGGGTTCGCACGCTGTGGCTGTATACCACCTGTCGTAGTGCCAATATTGGCTCAACACCATGGGGTGGGGTGCCAGGTTATGACACGCCCAAGGCTGCCCCAGCGCGACTAGTGTTGGGTCGGGCCTAAACGAAAAGGCCTCCCCCTTCGGTTGAGCCAGGCCCCCGACGCGCTAGACCATTTCCAGAAGAGATAGAGGGACACTGATCCCCTCGGAAAGAGAGTCTAGATGACGACAGATGTTGTGTTCACACCGCAGAGCGTGGGGCGGGACCTGCTGCGGCTGGCGGACCAGATCAAGGATCTGCAGGAGCAGGCCAAACGGGACCATGCCGAACTCAAGTGCCTTCGACAGCGGGTAGAGCAGTTGGAGGGGGGAAGGTCGTGGGGTTTTACTGTCTCCTAGTGGTGACCCTCAAAATGGGGTATTGCTGGCGCGAGGACGAATCCCGATGAAAGCGCTAATCATCTTGGCGCTGGCGATCGGCACCCTTGTCGGCGGGTGCAATCTCGTCTGCGCTGAGCCGGTCTACAGCTGCACCTACAAACGGGGGGACGGCGTGATGCGGGACGTGGACTGCGCAGCATGCAACGACGGAGGAAACGCCGGAATCCTCAAGGGCGACCGTCTTTATCCCTGCACCTACACGAGGGTGACGATCACGTTTTCGCCGTGAAGGCCCCTCCGCGCTGGCCAGCTGGAAAGTATGAAAACAGCTAGCCAGACTTGGACTTTATGACCACCCCGTTATGACACAGTCCTAGAATGGTGCCAGTGGCAGGGGTAGGTCCTGAACCCACATCGGTCTACTGAGCCAAAATCTGGACAATCGTAAGGGCACCCCCACCGCAGCCCTGGCAGGATGTCCCTAAAGGGGGGTGGGGTAGGAGCTGCTCCTGGTCGAGCTCGAGGCCCAGCGCTGGCACACCGATGGCACACGGGCCAGGACAAACCAGGAAGTGGTGCCGCAACTAACCGGAATCTTTAGCGGCTCCGGGCATAGGGCACTGGCGTGATGAGCCGGTGACGTGCGGAAACTCGACCGCGGGGGCGAATCCTACCTGTCCCTTTCTGGGGAGGGTCGAGGAAAGTGAATCGGGCTAGTCCCAGACCCAAGCGCAGGGTAGCGTTCCACCGCAGAGGTAATCGCCAGCATAACCTCAGTGCGCGTAGTTACAGTACTGCATCAGCATTGATGCTGCTTCTGAGGGCTTGGGGAGGACGACCAATTAACCCCTCCCCAGCGTAAGCTCCCGATAATACAGGTGGTTTTATAGGCTTGGGGAGGACGGGGAGGACGATTCCACTTTGTTAACGTATAGGGAATATGCTTTTTGCTGTTGTATACGCATAGGTGGTAGTCAATACCCTCCCCGTCCTCCCCAAGGCTGATTCTGTACTGCAAAAGACGGGGTAAAACCTGGGGAGGGTGTGCAGTTAGGGCTCCCCAAACTGCTACCCGTCCTCCCCGGGAAGCCAAAAAGAAAGGCGCGGGACTCGCGTCTGGTGCCTTGCTGGTCGGCCGGCGGCCTGGAGAGCTGCGCCGGACTGAGGTTTCGGTGTGTAGGGTGTCGCCAGGGCCGCAAAATGTATTGCTCCGTCCCCGCAAGCGCGTTTATCATCGTCCACCCGATACGGCCCGAATCTCGGAAAGGCCCATTTGCCCACCAGGAGTCGTCACATGAGGAGTTTTCACATGCGCTCGTTCGCCTTCATCAGTTTGGCCCTCACCCTCGGCATCGTCCAGACCGCCACTGCCCAGCCGGTCAAGACGATGACCCGCAACGTCTACCTCGGCGCCAACCTCACGCCGGCGATCGGCGCGTCCGATTTCGAGGAGCTTATCGCCGCCACCGGGCAGATCTTGCGCGAAGTGACCGACAACGACTTCCCCACCCGCGCCGAAGGCCTGGCTCAGGAGATCCTCGAGACGAAGCCCGACCTGATTGGCCTGCAGGAGGTCGCGCTCTGGCGAACGGCTCCAGTCAATTTCTTGTTTCTCGAGATCGGTCCGAACGCTACCACGGTCCGCTACGACTACCTGGAGGACCTGCTCGGGCGCCTTAACCAGCACAAACAGGAGTACGAAGTCGTCGTCGTTCAGGAGGAGTTCGACTTCGAGGCGCCCGCCGACGAGGACGGAAACCTCGCGACCGGGGGGCCCTTCGGCGCCGACATCAACGGCCGCTTAACCATGCGGGACGTCATCCTCGCCCGGAGCAAGGCCTACGTGCAAACCTGGAACGAGCAAGGAGAAAACTTCGAGAACCTTTTGGGCGTCCCTCTCCTGGGGGGAACAGTGTTGGTCGTTCGCGGCTGGACGGCAACCGACGCCTGGGTGCGCGGCAGCGAGCCGTTCCGCTTCGTCAATACGCACCTCGAAGCATTCAGTCCATTCATCCGCGAAGACCAGGCCGGTGAGCTGGTCGCGCCGGATGGTCCGGCGACGAGCGATCTGCCCGTCATCCTCGTTGGCGACCTCAACTCCGACGACGACACCGTCACATTTCCCAACACCCTCGCCTACGAACTCCTGCTGGACGCCGGCATGGTCCCCATCAGCACGGACGAACCGCTGAGCTGTTGCCTCAACTCGTCCTTCCTCGGCGACGCCGACCCCGACGACATCACCGACTTCGACCACCAGGTCGACCACATCATGACCCGCGACCCGCACAACGTGCTCTTGCGCCACTCGGAGGTGACGGGCCTGGAGCCGGTCAACGGCTTCTGGAACTCCGACCACGCGGGTGTGTTCAGCAGGCTGAGGTTGCGGCGCGTCTCGCCCTTTGAGGTGCAGCCGTAACTCAAGCGTTATCGGCGCCCTCGATCATCGGTCCTCCCATTCGTCCGTTCCGGCTCTCGGGTCGTCGGCGTATTCGGACGCGTGCAACCCGATACCTGAATACGTCATCACGCCGACGTGCTTCGTAGCCTTGCCGAGCGCCTTGCCGTCTGCGCCTTTCACACGCCGGACGGCTTCGGAAAAGTCGTTGTTTGCCACGGGTTTTACCCCGACCGATTCACAATACTCGCGATACGCCTTGTAAAGAACCGCACCCTGAACCTGTGCATCCTGAATCAGCACACACTTGGCCTCGACGAAGCTTCCGACGACATCCTCCGCAGCTTGGTATTCAAGCGTATGGTCGAGGATGACTTGCGGCGGCAATAGCCCCGAGCCGCCCTTGGCCTGCTCGTGAAACCAAAACCACCACGCCGCACCTTCGACAAGCCAACGCAGCACGCCCTCGGCCTCGAGGTCGCTGATGTCATCAGCCAAGCCGAGGTCTTGGTCCTTTTCGGGAATCTCGACCTCGAACGGAATGAGTAGCAGCCGCCTCCATACCGCACGCAGTGCCGCGTCCACATGCGGCTTAAAGTTGGAGACCAAAACCAGTTGATGGGTCGGGTCAAACTCGACCAGGTCGTGATACATCCGGTTGGCCGTGATGCGGTCTCCCCCGCACAGCATTTTGACGCGCTCGACATTGAGCTTCACGCCGCGCTTGGTCTCGTGCACGAACGCAACCCGTGTTCCACTAAGGCGCTCTACCTCGGTTCTGTGTGGTTCGTTCTTGGTCTCGATGACGAGCGTTGCAGGCGCCGTCTGCGCGTAGTCACCGAGCACGTGCTGAACGACGCTGGCAAGAACGCTCTTGCCGTTTGCGCCGTCCCCGAAGAAAATTGGGAACACATGCTCCCGCACGAACCCAAACACCGAGTACCCGAGCAAGCGCTGGAGGAACAAACGCGTAGGGAGCTCGGGTTGGATTCGCTCGAGGAACTTGTGAAACTTCGGAGCACTCGCAGCCGGGTCGTAATCGATTGGAATCACTCGGGTGAGGTAATCCTCGCGCCGAGCTTCGCGCAGCTCCCCAGTCCGCAGGTCAATCGTCCCGTTTTGGCACGGCAACAGGTACGCGTGCCGGTCGAGCTTTTCTGCCGGGACACGTACATCGGGATGTCTCGATGCAATCTGCAGAACCGACCGATGGGCGTGCTCCCTTTGCATCGACCTCACGAAACGAGCGAAGGCATCCGCCTGTTTTTCAAGCTTCTCGTTGTCTCGAGGCATGTTGCGTGCCTGCTCGTCGAGTTGCTCGGTGACTTTACGAACGCGTTGGTAGACGGAGTCGTCCTTGTCCTCCTGCCAGTGCGAGCCCGTCCAAAGCAGCCACTTACTGTCGGTTTCGTAGCGCACATCCTCGACGAACATGTTCACAAACATATCCGCCACGCCTTCCTCGCTTCGTTTCACGAGAAGGGCGGCACGATACTTATTGAGGTCAACGACTTCCATGGTTCTTATCCCCCAGCGCGTTCGTAGGTTGCGATCTGCCGGTTGAGCAGTTTGGTAAGTCGGCGTCTGTCTTCGGGCGTTTTCGCTTCCTTCAGTTTTTTGCCGAGGTCTTTCACGGCGTATTTCAAAACGCCGAGCTCGACATTCTCGGACTGAATAGCGGGCGGTGGATTTCCAACCCGTGCCTCGAGTCCGACAAAGGGCTGCCATGCTGCGATGAGCGCAATCGCCGCTTCGGCACTGAGTGCACGCACTTGCACGGCATCTGCGGCGTCCTGGAGAACCGACGCGACTACCAAGTTGGGCGGCGTGCTCCATTCGTACCAAGAGCCAAGCTCACGCAACTTTTCTTCTTGGTACCGTGTATCGTTCCGCTTTGCGTGCTCAATCGGGATGACCGCTCTTTGGGCCCCGCTCACTGGAGACCTCCCATCGCGAGCTGGTCGAGCGCCGGCGGCGGGCTGTCCACCACGTTCGCGCTTGCCACGCCGTGAAAGAGGCACCGGGTGATGGAGCTCTCCGTTGCTCCGCCTTCCCAAGCTGCATCATGGAGCCGAGCCCACACGACACGGTAGCGAAGTCGGCCACGGCGAACCCATTGCGCCAATCGGAACGCCCAAAGTGGCAACGTTGCCGGGCTCTCGCGAACGTCCCGACAGGCTCGCTGCAGCACCTTGGCGGTTAGCGCGTTATCTAAGGTGGAACGGCGGCGGGTAGATCTGCTACTTGCATCGCCGGCGGGCGAGGTGTATGAATGAGAAATCATCAGGGATTCCCTTTCGTGGTTGGTTGGGAGTTTTTCGATGGAGGAGGCCCATCGTGGCTAAGCAGGCGGTACCCGGAGACGGGCTATCGCCTGTGACGTTTAAGGGGGCTGACGACGCACCGATGCATCGCAGCTGGCGGGAGGCTGGCTCACTGTTGGCACACGGCTCACCGGCCACGGCGCACACAGGCACAATCCCCTGCAATTTAGCGCGCCTGGGAAGATTCGAACCCCCGACCGTCGGCTTAGAAGGCCGCTGCTCTATCCAACTGAGCTACAGGCGCGTGTGCGCGCTGTTTAGCATGTTTTGAGTGGGGTGGGACTGCCACTGGTGCTGAGCGCTGGCGCTCTCTCTTCGCAGCAAGTCGATATCCATTGTCAGGCCAGATACGGCAGCCTTTACGCGATCTTGCAGAGCACGAACCGCAGGCCCGTGTCGCTCCCACCAAGCATGCGCGTCGTCGTCGGTCCACTGCCCGACATCCGAGCAAGACCTGAGGGCGACCTGCACCTCTTTGGCACTCTGAGGTCGGTCCGCGGGCGCCTTGGCTAGGCATGAGAGGATCAACGCCTCGAGCTGCGTGGGTATCGGGCGTCCGGCACGTTCGGACGGTGGGACCGGTTCTTGGTGCAGATGCGCCGCACACACCTCGACCACCGTGGCACCGTCGAACACGTGCGACCCCGTCAGCAGAAAGTACCCCACTGCGCCAAGCGCATAGATGTCCGAACGTGGGTCAACGCTGTCAGGAGAGGTGATTGCCTCGGGCGCGAGGTAGTGTGGCGTGCCTGCGATGACATCGCCCCTCGTGAGCTGATCGGCATCGCTGCGTTCGAGCTCTTTGACGAGGCCAAAGTCGAGCACCTTCGCCACATCCGGTTGTCCACCCTGCTCGACCAGCATGATGTTTGCGGGTTTGATGTCTCGGTGGATCAGACGGATCGCGTGAGCCTCTGCCAATGCGGCGGCCGCCTGCGCTAGAATTCGTACCACGCGTGCGGGAGACTGCGGGCCGTCGACTTCCACGACACCAGCCAATGTGGCTCCCTCGAGGTGCTCCATCGCGTAGTAGAAAACCCCGTCTGGAGTGCGCCCGTAGTCGAAAATGGTGACCGTGTTCGGGTGCGTGAGCATCGCGGTCATCTGCACCTCCTTTTCGAAGCGGGCGATGCTCTGCACGCCGGCTTTTTCCACTGGCAATAGCTTCACCGCGGTCGGTCGTCGCAGCATGGCGTGCTGCGCGCGGTACACCATGCCCATCCCCCCTTCGCCAAGCTTTTCAACCAACGTGTACTGCCCGAGCTTCTTGACGTCGCGCACCTGCTTGCGAAGGCCGTAGATCACCTGAGATGCACTCGTGCAGATCGCGATGGCGCACGCCCACCAAGCCGCCGACCATAGTGTGACGTTCGCTGCGATGATCTCGGAGGTCGTTGTTTCCAAGATCGGAACTACGTCTTCCCAGACCTCGAGATCCAATCCGGAATAAATAAGATAGGTGACCACAAGCAAGGGCACGCCACAGATACCCGTGATGAGGAACGTCCGCCATGCTGAGCTCGGCACGTAGATCGCGCGTGCAATCAGGCCAAAGCTCAACGCGAGGAGAACGATGAGGTGCGGTTGGATCACCGGCGGAATCCACAAGCCCATCAGCGCGTAGAACGTGCACGCCAAGAAGGTGGCAACGATCTCCGTGGCCCGAGCAAACCCAACCGAGCGCTTGCCCCAACGACAGAGGAGCCAAATCGAGAACATGCTGGAGGCCGCCAGAAAATGGTAAACCATCGACGGGTGCGTGAGCCCCACGTTGGTCTCCGGGTGCGTCAGCCAGTCGCCCGTGCGAATTGCAAAGAAGAAGAAGCCGATGCTCGCGCCGAATAGGCCGTACCGGGCCAACCGATGCTGCAAGAACGCACGCCCCGCCTCAGACTGATCTACCGACGTGCTCGAAACGGCCATCGAAGTGGCATATTGCCAGACGCAGCGCCCACGTCTACGTGTTCGTCAGGCCTTCCCCAAGATCAGGTCCGACCCTCTCTCCGCGACCGCCACCGTCGGCGCGTGTGTGTTACCCGAAGGAAGTAACGGGAAGATCGAAGCGTCCACGATCCTCAACCCCTCAATCCCGTGCACCCGCAGCTCGCTATCGACGACTGCCATCGGGTCGCCCGCATGTCCCATCCTCATCGAGCCTACTGGGTGGTAGACACTCATCCCGTCGGTCTTCCAGAAGTCGAGGATCTCCTCGTCGGTCTCAACATGGTCGCCGGGTATGAGCTCCTCGGTCGCGTGCGGGGCGAACGACTCGGAACGGTAGATCTTGCGTTGAACCTTGAAGCCCTCGATCGCGAGCTCGCGGTCGTGATCGGTCGAAAGATAATTGTGGATGATCTTCGGGAACACTCGGGGATCCGTATCTCGTGCGTGCACGCTGCCGCGCGAGGTCGGGCGAACAACGCATACCGTCGAGTTTACCCCCGGAACGGGCGACGCCACCATGTTGCCCGCTTCGTCCATGCCACCAGCACCAGGCGTAAAGTGGATCTGAAGAATGGGACGGTCCGCGCCTTCGTTCGGGATGAAGCCACCCACGTTGCACGCAGGCATGGCGAGAGGGCCCTTCTTGGTGAGAAGATACTTGAGGGTGCTCCAGACGACGCGAGGGAACTTCCCATCCTCGGACAGGCAGCTCTTTGTCTTCACCCCTTGTTGCACCCAGACCTGGAAGTGGTCTTGAAGGTTCTCGCCAACGCCACGGAGCTCATGCTTCGCCCCTATTCCGAGGTCGCTCAGCACGTCGGGGTTCCCAATGCCGGAGAGCTCGAGGAGCAGCGGAGAGTTGTACGTCCCAGCGGACAACACGATCTCGCGATTGGCTTTGGCCACGTGCGTGTCGCCCTTGCGGTCCTCGTACTCGATGCCGACGGCCCTCTTTCCTTCGAGCACGACACGCTTAGCAACTGCTTGAAGAACGATCTCTAGGTTCGGTCGTTTGCGCACTTCAGGGCTGAGAAACGCATCGGCGGAGCTCCACCGACGACCATTTTTCATATTGACCTGAAGATAGCCGATGCCCTCTTGAGTGGCTCCGTTGATGTCGTCGTTGCGTGGGATCCCGATGCTCACCGCCGCATCGATGTATGCATCGGTGATGTCGTACTTCGTTTCGACATGGGTGACGTTCAGCTCGCCGCCCTTGCCGTGATAGTCGTTCTCGGGACCGGGCTCGAAGTGCTCCGAACGTTTGAAATATGGAAGTAGGTCGGCATAGGACCAGCCTTCGCACCCTTCGAGCGCCGCCCAATCGTCGTAGTCCTGGCTTTGCCCACGCATGTAGACCATGCCGTTGATCGAGCTGCACCCTCCGAGCACCCGTCCTCGCACCACACTGATCTCGCGGCCGTGCAGGTGCGGCTCGGGCTCCGTTTTGTAGAGGTTGGTGGTGTTCTTGTCATACATCAGCCGCGTGAAACCGATGGGCATCTTGATGATCGGGTTGTTGTCGTTCTTCCCAGCCTCGAGAAGCAACACTCGGTGGGCCGGGTCTGCGGACAAGCGATTGGCTACACAGCAACCGGCGGAACCGGCGCCAACAACGATGAAATCAAAGATTTCTTCAGGCATGTCGTCTTCAAAAGGCAAGTATTCCTAGCACAAGGCTAGCCGCCAGGTCGAACGCATGACAGCCTCGCCGCGATGGCGACCGACGAACAGGATCTGGGCGAACGCATTCGCCGAATCATCGCTGTGCTGGCGGGGGAAGTTGACCGCCGCGTAGCCCCGAGTGGCCAAGATCCGTCGATACTCGATGCCGCGGCCCGCTCCTTGGGTGCCACTATCGGGCGATGGGGTCAGAGTCCCGGTCTTCGCCGTTTTGTAGGTGGAGTGCAGCGGGATGTTCTTACGAGTCGGGGAGAGTGGGTAGAGCTCAGCGCCCACCTCGGTATCGCAGCAAAGCTCGGCTCGGTCGCCCGCTTCTACATTGATGATGCGGTCGTCGGGGAAGTTCCGATCGGGAAGAATGTCAGCGTGCTCACCGTCGTGAGAGCGCCAGGGCCCGGTCTGTATCGAGTCGGCGTCAAGGTCTGCACTGCCACCGGCTCGGTCGTTTCGGATTTGATTGGGGACCGCATTTTGCAAGTGGCAAGCGGGCGGCCTGTCGTCTTGGTAGACGGCGATCTGCTCTTGTCCGGCGCAGATGCGGCCAGCTCGCCCACTCCGGAACCGCTCGGAGCATTGCGAGCGCTAGTCGATGAGGGCTTTGAGCTAGCCTACTTCGACATCCACGAAAAGAACCGCGCTTCTCTGATCCGGGACGCGCTTCGTGCGCAGCGGCTGCCCCCGGGCGCCGTGCTCATATACTCCGCAGAGGAAGAGGAGCTCAAGAGTCTAGGCCTCGACTTCGTTGAAATGTTCGGGCTCACCGCCGTTCGACGCCTGCGCGCGACGGGCGTCCCAGTGACCATGATTCTGAGCAACCGGACCGATGGATTTGAGCAGGCCGACTCCAAGCAGGCGCAAATCATGACACCGGAGGAGGCCGCGCGTCGAGCGCGCGCAGGAGACTTGACGCGCGAGTTCGACCAGGCCGCCAGGCTGCTTCGTGAGCGGAACGCGACCGACCCGCTGACGTGGCGTCTAGACCAAAGCACCGGCTCGACACTGGTGTGCGGCAACTCTTTTCATGCAGAGCTCGACAACGCGAGGGCGCGCGAGCGCCTGTTCGGCGCAATCGATTCTGCAGTCTCCTCCATCCACATCCAGTTCTACATGGTGAAGCCGAGCGCATTCGCCGAGAAACTAATCGTGAAGCTAATCCAGCAAGCGCGAGCGGGGGTACACGTTCGCTTCATGGTGGACGCGCTCTATTCCGACGAAGGAGTGCTCGGCCGAGCCAATCCGCTGATCCTTTCACTCAAAGCCGAGTCTAATATCGACGTCCTCGCCCTGAGCCCCATCGAGTCGCCCAAAGACGTCGATGTCCAAAAGCTCAAAAAGAGAGACCATCGCAAGCTCGTGGTCATCGACGGGAAACGCGCGTTCGTATCGGGGCGCAACGCGTCCGACGAGTACTTCTACAGTTTCGATGAAGTTCCCATTCACGACAATACGCCCCATGAACGCATTCCTTGGCTCGACGCGCACATCGAGGTCCGTGGGCCGCTGGTGCGCCAGGTGCAACGGACCTTCATGGAGACGTGGGAGCACCAAGGAGGCGAGGAGATCCCCGTCGACGACCAAGTACTCCCGGAGCTGTCACCGGACGGTTCAGCAGCAGGAAGACTCGTCGTGCATCGGAGCTTTGAAGACATGAACGGGCTTGCGATGTACGAGGCGATCCTCGATCTCGCCGACAGCCACGTCTACATCGTCAACGACTTTCCGATCGTCACAGCGCTCGAACGGGCCATCTACCGACTGCTCGCACGCGATGTGAGCGTCAAGCTGTTGACCGGTAACGCCGCCGCTCGTCGCGACGATGGTACGTTCTTCCCTGCACCGCTTCATCGGACAGCCTTCGAATACATGGTCAAGGCGAAGCTCGAACCCCTGCTCCGGGCTGGCGTTCAGGTCTACGAGTTCGTTCCTCCGCCGTCTCCTATCGTAGTTGCGCGAGGCGGGCGGGTTCGTCCCTACGTCCACGCGAAGTTGGTGTCGGTGGATGGCAAAGTGACAAGCATCGGCTCAGCCAACCTCGACGCGACCGCAAGCTTTTGGGAAAGTGAAGCGAACATCGTCGTACAAGACTCGGCGTTCACTGCCAGTGTCGAGGCAATCCTACAGGAGCTCATCGACGGCAGCGTCGAGCTCGACCCAGAATCCGACTACTGGAAACGGGAGCGTGCCCAACGTGCCATCGTCGACACCCTATGGCCCGGGACGTTCTATTCTTGAGGGCACCCATGGCTTCATTCTAGGCCTGGTTGTCTTCGGCCTGTTGACGATAGAACTCGTAGACGCCGAAGCGTCGGAGGAGCCACGACACGGCGCCCGGGCTGATGGCGTTCGTAATGGACAGCAACCGCTTGGGACCGGGGTTGACGATGATCTCCGCAACGTCACGCTCGATCGCGTGCACGACAGCGTCACCGACTTTTCCGGGCGGGCTTTCTCCCGTTAGCCGCGGCGCGCCCTTGCCGTACTCGGCGAACATCCCGGCGTCGGAGATGAAGCCCGGGCAGATCACGGAGGCGCTTACGCCGGTTCCGCGTAGTTCTTCGCGGATGCCGCTCGTCCACTCGATGAGGCCGGCCTTGGTCGCGGCATAGGTGGCCGAGTAAGGCGAGCCCTTCTTTCCGCCAAGCGAGGACATCATCACGACGTGGCCGCTGTCACGCGTGATCATCTCCGGCAGCACCAGGCGTGAAAGGATGAGCGGTGCGACCAGATTGGTCTGAATCATTTGCTCGATCAGCTCGGGCGACAATTTCGTGTACTCGCAGATCCACTCGATGCCAGCGTTGTTGATGAGGATGTCGATCGGGCCGTTGGCGGCCACGGCCCTTTCCAACAGTCGTTTGCGGCCTGCTTGGTCGGTGACATCCGCCGGAATTGCCACCGCCTTGACCCCCAACGCGGAGACTTCTTTCGCAGTCGCTCCGAGCGCCTCGGCCGTCCGGGCGGTCAATGCGAGGTTGACGCCCTTTTCCGCCAAGGCACGTGCGATGTACGGCCCGAGGCCTCTCGATGCACCGGTCAGCAGCGCATTCTTTCCGCGTAGATCCATGATCAGCGACGTGGCCAATTGCGGATGACGTCGACCACGCCCGAGATGCGCTCGCTGATGCGACGCCCGCTGAAGACCTTGGTGAAGCCCTTGGCGAGGGTCTCGGCGCCTGCGGTGTAAGGCATCCACAGATTCGCGACGCTCTTCGGACTGGTCATCACACTCTTGGTGGCGACGTAGGTGTAAAAGGCCTGCTCGCCCTGCACGCGCCCAACACCGGACTCGCCCTCACCGCCGAAGGGCAGGGTGACGCATCCACCGGATTGCACGGCGTTGTTCACCATCACCGAGCCCGCACGGATCCGTCTAGCCATCGCTTCGCCAGCCGCTTCATCACGAGTCCAAACGCTCGCACCGAGGCCGTACTTCGAATCATTGGCCAAGCGAATCGCCTCTTCGTCGCTCTCGACCGCCATGATCGGCAAGAAGGGCCCGAAGGTCTCCTCCTGCATGATGAGCATGTCGTGGGTCATCCCGGTCAAGACGGTTGGTGGCCAGTAGAGCCCGCCATCTTGCCGACGAACCTTGCCGCCGTAGCGCACCTCCGCGCCCTTTTCTACGGCGTCCGCCGTGTGCTCCTCGTAGATCTCGAGCTGGGGCGCCCACGTAATCGGCCCGAGGTCGTACTCGCCTCGGCCGCTCGGGTCGCCTTGACGCAAGCCTCTCACAATCGTGACGATCTTTTCCGTCAGGGGCTCGACGAGACGTGCCGGTGCGTAGATGCGCTCGACGCCGTTGCAGACCTGGCCGGTGTTGTAGCAGGTGCCATTGACGAGGCCTTGAGCCGTGAGATCCAAATCGGCGTCGTCGCGAACGATCGCAGCGTCGTTGCCGCCGAGCTCGAGCACGACCGGAGTCAATGTGTGAGAGGCTCGCTCCATGACTCGCCGCCCGGTTCTCGGCGAACCGACGAAGCAAATGACGTCCACTTCGTCGATGAGCGCGGCACCGGTTTCGCCATATCCGTGAACCATCTGCACGACGCCATCGGGAACGCCCGCGTCGCGGAACAGGTCCGCAATCATTTCACCGATGAGCGGGTTGGCTTCCGAGGGCTTTTGCACGACGGCATTGCCCGCCGCCAACGCGGGGATCATGTGCTTGACCCCAAGCTCGAAGGGAAAGTTCCAAGGGAGGATGAAACCCGCGACACCGATAGGTTCGTAGAAAATGCGCGCCTTCGAGCCGAGGAAGAACGTCGGGCTGACTTTGACGCCGGACTCGAGCCGTTTCGCAAGGCGCGTGTGCAGCTTGATCGTTTCACACAATGGCCCCGTGAGGCCCACCGGCTCCGACGGTGGTTTGCCGTTCTCTGAGGACACTACTCGAGCGATTTCGAAGGCGCGGTCGATGAGGACACCGCGCAGCCGGTCGAGGATTCGGTTTCGCCCGTCGACGCCCATCGCAGCCCATCCGACCTGTGCCTTCCGAGCACGCGCGACCGCGGCCTTGACGTCGGCCGCCGTGGAGATCCGCACCTCGCCGAGCTTCTTGCCGTTGCTCGGATCGAACGACTCCAAGACTTGAGGAGCTTCTTTTGCTTCTTTGACTTCTTGCAACATCACGACCTCCGAATCTGCGGCGTCACGCAACGGGCTTAGCCGTCGAGTCCCACGATGTCCCGTGCCTTGCTCTTGTAGTCCTTCGATGGCGCCTCCGCGAGGAGCATCATCTTTTGTGTCGCGAACGACCCTTCTGCATGAATCGAGCATACTTCGTGCCACCCAGCAAAGTCGCTTGCAACCACATGGTGCAACGTGCTCATCAACTTGAGGCGCTGCTCCGCGTTGTACTCGCCGGCGCCGCCCATGTACTGCTCCAGGTACGGCCGAATCTCCTCGTTCTGCCAGTCCTTGTAGGTGGGCTGGGTCACCAGCAAGCCCCCGGCGATGTCCTGGATGTCGCGCACGAAATCATGGAACTGTGACGCGAAGTGCAGCTTCGCCATGTTCGACGTCAGCGTGTTCGCCACGTACAGACCCGAGCCCCCAAAATCTTGCGGTTCGAGCGCGGCTGCTTTGGCTAGCGCCTTGGTGGTCTCCGTGTAGCGGATCATGTTCACGAAGCGCTCCCGGATGTTCGAGGCTTTGTGAACGCCGTTCGCTTCGGCGGCTAGCATCGCCAGACCCGTCATGTACTCGAGGATCGGGATCTTGTAGGTCACGGCCGTGAAACGGTGGAATGCCGAGAACGCATACGCGAGGCCTTGAGCTGCTGGCCACTCGCGAAGCATGAAAACGCGCTCTTTGGGTACGCGCACGTTGTCGAAGATCACCAGGGCCTCGATGTGACCTCGGCGGGGACGCGGCGTCGGGAAGTGGGCGGTGTCTTCTGCACGCTCCCTTGACCAGCTCGTGCCGCTTGGCGACGGCCTCTGGGTAGTCGGGAACCTCGAAATACCGGCTGACGGTCTCGCCCGTGCTCGGCTCCTCCATGACGGCGAGGTCGTGCATCTCTGGATGGTCCGCCAGCAAGAAATCAAATGCGGCGGTTTCGACGCCCACCTTGATGTAGGGATCCTCGGTGACGTCTGGAACCTTCTTTCCCAGAATGTAGACCTTGCGGTCGTCCCTCAGTCCTGCCTTGTATTCTTCAGCCGTTCGAAGTGCCATCTTCTCTACCTCTCATGTGTCGCTTTGGGGCCGTCTACTTGGTTTCGACGGGCTTAAACATTTTGCGGAGCTTGCGCATGAAACCGGTGTCGCCCTTGATCGTCAGCTTGCCGGTAATCACGGCCGTGATGCCGGACATCTTGCCGACCGTGATGTCGTAGTAGTCGCTATCGCGTGCCACGACGTAGCAACGAGGGTTCTCCGCAAGGCCCTCGGTCACGCTGAGCTGGCCGTCGCGGATGGTGAGCGTCCAATCGCCACCACCACCACCGGTGATATGATAACTGACGACCGCGTCCACGCCCTTCGCTTTTTTGGGAATGAACCGTGCAAGCATTCCCTCGAACAGATGCGCAACCGGGACCGCCTCGCCGGTTGCCCCTTCGGCGATCTCCCGAATGAGCTCCTTCTTGATCACCTTGCCGATCGGGTTCCTCGGCAAACGGTCGAGGAATAGGAACGTCTCCGGAACTTTGTAGGGTGCGAGCTCCGACGCACAGTATGCGCGCAGCTCTTCCTCGGTGAGGGACTTGCCCTGCTCTAGCACGACACAGGCCTTGGCGACTTGACCGTACTTGTCGTGCGCCTCGGGGATCACGGCCACTTCTCCGACCGCCGGATGAGCGCCGATCACGGTCTCGAGCTCCTTCGGGTAGACGTTCACGCCTCCGCGGATGATCAGCTCCTTCTTGCGGTCGACGATGAAGAAGAAACCTTCGTCATCGACGTAGCCCATGTCGCCCGTGTGTAACCAGCCGTCTTTGATCGCCTCCGCGGTGGCCTCTGGCGCTTTGTGGTAGCCCTTCATCACGGCCTCGCCTCGGGTCACGATCTCTCCGATTTCTCCCGGGGCGACCTCGTTGTCTTGCTCGTCGAAAATGCGAACGTCCATGTCCGGCAACGCCTTGCCGATCGAGCCGAACTTGCGCGCATCGAACGTATTTGCGGTGATCCCGCCGGTGTTTTCCGTCGACCCATACGCTTCGAGAATCGGAACGTTGAAACGCCGCTCGCACTCCTCGAGCTGCTCGGGCGGAATAGGTGCGGCCCCCGACAGTCCGAAGCGCAGGCTGCTGGTGTCGACCTCCGATGCTTCCGGAACCCTGAGCAGGATGTTCCACATCGTAGGCACGATGTAGAAGCCGTTCACCTTGTACCGCTCGACGCACTCCCAGAACTCCGACGCGGAGAAGTCCTTCCGCAGGACGATAGTCACCGCGCGATACATGCATGGATAGGCCAGGTCGTTCAGCCCGCCCGAGTGAAAGAGGGGAAGCACACAGAGCGAGCGGTCTCCCGGCTCGATCGGAGCTACTTGTACTTTCGAGTGAGCGCCGCTCAGGATGTTTCGATGGGTGTGCAGGACACCTTTCGGCTTGCCCGTGGTGCCCGACGTGTACATCGCAGTTGCGACATCGTCGGGTGTGGGCGGATCGTCGTGCTCCAACTTGCCAGCATGCGCTTCGAGGACGTCCGACAGGTACTCGTGCTCGAAGTCCAGGCTCAGCTTCGACGGGGAATTGACGACGATGGTCCTCACCGAGGCCATCTTGTCTTTGATCTTCGAGACGATCGGAGCGAACTCGTCATCGACGATGAGCATGGGCGGCTCGGCGTCGTCGACGAGGTGCTGAAGCTCTTTGTCTTGCCACCAGCAACTCACGGGGCCCGCAATGGCGCCGATCTTCTGAGCTCCCAGAAGGACGTAGAAGAATGAAGGCGAGTTGGCCATCATGAATGCCACGATGTCCCCCTTCCCGATTCCCTTGCTCAACAGATACCGCGCAAAGGCGTCGCTGCGTTCGTCGAGGTCCCGGTACGTCACGACCTCGTCATAGAACTCGATGAATGGGCTGTCGCCACGCTCGGCTGCGTTGCGGGTAGTGAGGTCTTTGATTGTGAGGATTTCTCTGCTCATGGCGAATACCTGTGATGTCTCTTGGTGACTCCTGCTACTACGCTTGGAGCCAGCCGCTTTCTTTGTACCAATCGAGAGTTTCTTTCATTCCGGGCAACACATCGGGGTGCTTTAACTCGAAGCCAGCTTCCTTGATCTTGGTGTTGTCCCAAATGCGATCGCAGGACATGTAGTGGAGCGTGTCTTTTTCGAGCTTGGACTTTTTCCCTAGTCTCTTCGCAAAGAACTGCGACGCGGCGGCAATCGGGATCAGAACGCGAATCGGCACGTGAAAGAAGGGCTTCTCGGCGCCGAACAGCTCTCTCGAAAGGAAGTTGAAGAACTCGGCCGTCGTCAAACGCGAGTCGTCTGCGATGTTGTAGGCCTCGCCGATCATCGCGTCGTGATCGAAGGCGTAGATCATCGCGCGGCACACGTCTTCCACGTGGACGAAGCCCTCGACGTGGTCACCACTTCCCAACATCGTGATTCGCGCTTTGTCGCGTTCGGAGTAGACGTGTTTGACCGCGTTCTGGATGCCATACTCCGACCGCGTGCCGTAGATCGCGCCAGGTCGTAAGGCGGTTGCCTTCAAGCCCTTCTCGGAAGCGAAGCGATGAACGACTTGCTCGCCCGCCCACTTCGTTTCGTTGTAGACATTCACCGGTGGGGTGACCTTGGGCGCGTCTTCTTTGACCGGGGTTTTGTCGTGCCAATCGTAGCCGTACACCCCTGCCGACGAGAGGTGGATGAAGCGCTCCACGCCGGCTGAAACACATGCATCGCAGAGGTTTTCGACGGCATTCACGTTGACCGCGACCATGAGCTCGCGCGGGGTCGAGTAGTCGTGAATCCCGGCCACGTGAAAGACGCCATCAACGCCGTCGAGGAGCGCCTCGAGCCCCTCGCGCTTGGTGAGGTCGGACTTTGCAAACTCGACGCCGAGCGCCTCGAACATCGCGCTGTAGTATCGGCTCGAAACGTCCGTCGCGCGAACGGAGAAACCGGCCTTCACGGCTTCTATCACGGCATGGTGGCCGGTGAAGCCCGCGGCTCCCGTGATCAGAAGCTTCTGGTTTCTAGTTGCCATGGTCATCGTGTGTACCGAAGAGGTTGCGTGCCAGTTGTCGGTTCATTTTGAGCTTTACTTCGATCGTGTCTTCGTCCTCTTTTTCGACCGCTCTCATGACCATTTGAAAGATCGTATCCGTGTGCTCGGCGATTCCCTTGGGACGCCCCACGAGCAGCCACTGGATCGTCAGATGCTCGATGAAGCCGAGGACCATGTTGCGGACTAGGTAGGGATCGAGCTCATCGCGGAAGGCACCGCGCCTAACGCCATCCTCAAAGACTTCGATCAAGGCGTGTGCCGCTTCCCGAACGCTTTGGTACGCGGGCGATGTGACATAGCGGCGGTTCCCCTTGAGCGTAAGTAGAGCAACCGAGGTGTAGAGGGGGTTGTTCTCGTAGAACTCGAGGTACGCCTGAATGATCGCCCGCACGCGCTCACGCGGGTCGTTGATGAAGTGGGCGAGCTCACTGAAACGCTCGATCTCCTTGCGGGTGTAGAGCTCCGAGATCGAAAAGAGAACGTCCTCCTTGGAGTCGAAGTACTCGTAGAGGGTGGGCTCGGAGATACCCGCCTCTGCGCAGATCGCAGCCACCGTTGCATCCTCGAAGCCCTTCTCGCCGAAGACCCTCAACGCCCCTTCGAGGATGGCGTTTTCCTTGTCGAGGTTGCGTTTCTTCTTGTTGTTTTTCGAGGAGGTCGCTGAACCGTTTTCGCTCGGAATTGCCATATCTGCACCTCAGCTGGCATGAGGAATATGAGGCAAGACCCAGGTTGTCAAGCATAATTTTGGGTCACACTAAAGTCCTTGACATAAAATCTAAGTAGCGATAAGAACCAGCTCAGGAGGTCGAAACCATGGACCTGTCCGTATTGCAATACGAAGTCGTCGACGACGGACGGAAACCAAGCTTCAAAGGACAGTGACCATGACCGAACGCGCGCGCTTGACCAAGATCGGCTGGGAAGAAGACCTCGTCCCAACCGCGAAGTGAGCAGAAGATGAACCCCGAAGCACAGATCGCTCCCGCTGACACCCTCATGAGCCGCTTCTTGGCGCGGGCCAGCTTCCCCGTGACGATGGTGGCGCTCACCGGCATCGGTATCGTCGCCATGCAGCGTGGCTATTCACCACTGGTGACGCTCACGGTGCTCTCGCTTGCCTCCTTGATCATCGTCATCGCGTTGGAGCAGATCAACCCCCACACCACGTATTGGAAGAAACCTCAGGGCGATGTGCTGACGGACCTGCTGCACATGTTGATCTCCGGCGTACTGATTCCTCCCGCGACGGGCGTGGTGTGGCGAGTGCTGATCGCTGGATGGGCCGCGTCTCTTTCGGTGTGGTTGGGCGTGGGCCTTTGGCCCGATCAGTGGCCCATGGTGGCGCAGCTGACGCTCGCCCTGGTGATCGCGGAGCTCGGCCAGTACTGGTGGCATCGGCTCGCTCACGAGAAGGACTTCCTTTGGCGCTTTCACTCGACCCACCACAGCCCCGGGCGACTCTACTTCTTGAACACCGGACGCTTCCACCCGATCGACATGTTTGTCGCCTATTCGACCGAGATCATTCCCCTGGTCGTGCTCGGGGCGGGCGAAGAGGTGATCGCTTTGTGGACCCTGGTCACCACCATCCACGGCCTGTTCCAACACGCCAATACCAAGACCAACATCGGCTGGTTGAACTGGGTGTTCAGCATGGCGGAGCTCCATCGCTGGCATCACTCACTCGAAGTGGAGAAGGCCAACACCAACTACGGCGCAAACTTGATCTGCTGGGATATCGTTTTCGGAACGCGCTACCTCCCGAAAGACGAGACCCATCAGCCCGACGACGTCGGAATCGGGGACCTGCCCGACTTCCCGAAGGGCTACCTCGAGCAACTCGCCGTGCCGTTTCGTTGGCGCAAGACCAAGGAAGAGTCGAGAGCAAGGCTCCAGCCCACCACGTCATGATCCTCCGCCTCATGCATGCGAAAATGGGATGGCAGATGGAGCGCGTAGCGTCCATCATCGGGCGATGGAGCCCATCTTCGTGCGCCTCGCCGTGGCCCTCGGGCTCGGGCTGCTGGTCGGTGTTCAGCGCGAGCGCGCCCAGGACCCGCTGGCAGGGGTTCGCACCTTCCCGCTGATCACGCTCCTGGGCGGGCTCGCCGCCGAGCTTTCGCTCCAGCTCGACGCGACATGGATCTTCGCGGTGGGGCTTGCGGGACTCGTAGCGCTACTCGTGACCGGCTACGCCGTCACGGTTCGCTCCGGCGCCTACAGGCCCGGCCTGACCACGGAGGTCGCCGCTCTCTATATGTATATCGTAGGCGCGTTGGTCGTGATCGGTGCTGTTCCCGTGGGCGTGGTGATGGGCGGCCTGTGCGCATTGCTCCTGCACTTGAAGGAGCCGATGGAAGGCTTCGCCGACCGGCTGACCCAGGGCGACCTGAAATCGATCATGCAGTTTGCAGCTATCGCCCTCGTAGTGCTCCCGGTGCTCCCGGACCGCGCCTACGGCCCTTACGATGTGCTCAATCCTTTCGAGATCTGGCTGATGGTCGTGCTGATCGTCGGGATCAGCCTCGCCGGCTACGTGCTGTACAAGCTGCTGGGCGCGCGCGCTGGGTACGCTACTCGGCGGCGTGCTCGGGGGGATCATCTCGAGCACCGCAACTACCGCGAGCTACGCACGTCGCGCAAAGGGCAACCGGACTCTCGCACCCCAGGTTGCTCTGGTCGTGATGATCGCTTCTACGGTGGTGTATGGGCGCATCTTCATCGAGGTGGCGGTGGCCGCGCCGAGCGTGCTGCCCGCCATGGCGCCGCCGTTGCTCATCATCGCGCTGGCGAATGTCGCCATCTGCGGTGTGGCGTTACTCACCTTGCGGGGCCACGCCGGCGAGCTCCCCGTGCAGGACAACCCGACGGAGCTCCGAACGGCTCTGATCTTCGCGGCGCTCTACGGCGTGATCATCTTCGCCGTCGCGGCGGCGGGCGACGCCTACGGAGACTCGGGCCTCTACGGCGTGGCCCTCATTTCGGGTCTCACCGACGTGGACGCGCTCACACTCTCGACGGCCAACCTGGTCGAAGCGGGCCGCCTCGACGCGGGGCCCGGCTGGCGCGCCATCGTGTTAGCCAGCCTCTCCAACCTAGCCTTCAAGGCCGTGCTCGCGGGCGTGCTTGGAGGCTGGGCATTGCTGCTGCGTTTGGCGCCCCTCTTTGCAGCCTCCATCGCCGCAGGCGTCGCGGTCCTGCAACTTTGGCCGTGAGCTACGTGAGCCAAGGGGGATTGCTGATGAACAGGTTCACTTTCACGCACTTTCTTCGGGCTTCCCCACGCTGGCGCTTTGCAGAACGCGCTCCATGAGGTGACTCGACGAGTGGAACCCGGGAAGGTTACGCAGCACGCGCGGGCAGCAGCTCGATGACCGGTCCGTGCCGGAGCGTGTGACACACTCCCCGATAGAGGCCAAGAGACTCGTAGACCGCAGCAGTCATAGTCGCCGTGCGGACTTGCCCCCTAACCGAGAGCGGGAAGCCGTTGTGAGTGAGCGCCGCAGAGAGCCCTAGCTCGGGGTTGGCCCATCCGCCGGCGCCGCCCAAGCCGAAGTGGCCGAACGCCCTTGGGACATCCATGAGCAACGCATCGGCGCGGTGGTATCCGAGGCGCCAGTGCAGTGGATAGATAACGACTCTGTCGGCGCGCTTCGATTGAACCTCCGCCGACTTCTCTACGATGTCTTTCCGGACGAGGCGCACGCCGTCTAGCTCTCCGCCGAGTGAAAGCGCCGAATACATCTTAGCGAGGGAACGTGCCGTGCAGACACCATTCATCGCGGGAAGGCACGCCTTCCAAAACGAGGGATGAGTGAAGAGCTCTTTCATGTTCCGTGGCGTGAGTCCTCGACGCAGGAGGCTGCGAAGCGGGCCTGGGGGCATCCAGGAAGGAGCCCGGTACTCCGTCGGTAGCGGTCCTGCCCCATGCCGCCGGAGGGGAGGCAGACCTACGACATCGCTGAGCCGATCCATCTGACCATCAGCCTCCCCGATGTAGAGGCCGTCGAGTGCGAGCGGCTCGACGATGCGTTTCTGGACGAACTCCGGGAACGGCATCCCCGACACGCGGTGGACCAGCTCGCCCACAAGCCATCCGAACGTGATGGCATGATATGCGTTGGCCGTCCCGGGATGGAAATCGGGCTCGGTCTCCGCGAGTCGATCGACGATCAGGTCCCAGTCGAGGATGTCGGTGAGCTGATCGACGAGAGCCACGACCTTGTGAAGCCCTGCCTGGTGGGACAGCACGTGTCGAACCGTGATGTTTTCCTTGCCATTGCAGCCGAATTCGGGCCAGTAGCGAGCAACGGGGGCATCGTATTCGAGCAAACCCTCGGATGCGAGGATGTGGACCGCGGTCGCAGCCACGCCCTTTCGTGCCCGAGTAGCAAATCGACATCGTATCGCGTTCCCAGGGCGAACCATCATGCCGCGCCTGGCCAGCCCAAATGTCGACCACGCACTTCCCCTTCAGGTAGACCGAGGCGGCACCACCGCCGCCGTAGTGCGCAACCTGTTTCCGGAGCACGTTCGCGACCGGCTCGAAGCGAGGGTCGTAGTCGCCGTGAATTTGGATGTCTTTACGCAAGTGTTTTTCCAAGAAAGCAGTCCTCGAAAATGGTGGCAATAAAGTGACGCGACGCATCAGGTCTCAGTGGGGCACCTCGTCGCGGCCTCACCATGGGGTCATTGACGCACCGTGTAAACCGCGCCGCTGTCCGCATCCAAGGACAGTAATGCCAACTCCGCGTACTCCATCAACAATCGAGTTGTCAGTTGGTAAAGAACACGCAGGCGTTAGTTGAATCGCGTGAGCGTCATGTCGTAGGCGGCTTCGCACGAGCCTCGGACCTGCAATGTGCCCGTGGCGACGAGACCACCTACGCTGAGCTCGTCGTCCATGACGACGAGCGTGCTGCCCGCCATCTGGATACCGACTTCTTCCGCCGAATCGTCGTCGTACGTGCACTCACCTTCATCCTCCACGGGCAGCCACCAGCCGCCTTCGAGATGCAGCATAACACCACACAGTCTACCTAGGATGGTGTACTCGTTGTCGACGAGAATCTCGATGTCCTGGCCGCCCGGCGTCATCACCGTCATCTCCCAATCGAGCAAACAGGAATTGAACACATCTCCCGACTGAGCCCCGTCGCAACCGGTCGTCTCGATCGTGACCTGCCCAGAATCTCCCCACCTCGAGCCGTCTAAATCGAACGCAGGGGGCTCGGTACACGACGGAAGGGTCGCCGAACCCGGAATGAAGTATGGTGGCCCCTGGCTACAGCTGAGCATCGAGGTGAGCAAAAGTGCTCGCAGAAGCCAACGCGCAGAGAGGTCCACGTAACGAGTCTCCGCCAACCGACTATGGACGTCAATAGGCTCGAGCTTACTCTGGTGGCTGGCGCACCTTGAGGGTGCCGGCAACCCATCCGTCGACGCCGCTCGTGTACCACTTCGACATTCGACGATCCGACGGACCTCCGCAAAGGGCGGAGTGCAGGACGGGTTCGCTCATGTCGGCGACGAGGCGGAGCGACGGGGCGAACGACGTGAGCCGCTCGCCGGAACGGTAGATCTGCCCTTGGTGTGGGGTCGCGCGGCCGCCGCGAAGCGGGATCGGGCCACGATCGAAGCCGAGGAAGCGAGGAAGCTTGCCTCCGAAGAACATGTTGGTGAGCGTGATATGGTTTCGCTTACCCCACGGCTCGGGCACTTGATCGGCAACCTTCCCGAGGGCCGCGCCCCAAACCTCTTCCCGCGTGCGCTCGCCGAGCCAAGGGGACGCTTCGGCGACGAGGATGCGGTCGAAGTTCTGGTAGAAATCGATGAATGTGCCCGTGGCGTCGCGCAGGTGCTCGATGACCGGGGCACCGCATCCTGCGCCAAACATCTCCACGAGCAGCTCCGCATAGAAGATCTCGAACGCCGTCGCCCCAATGGAGTCTGGTTCATAGCAGCGGTCCCAAGCACGAAGGGCGTCGGCGACGGAGCCAGCTCCCAGTAGCGGCCCGAGGATCTCGAGAAACTCGGCGGCTTGGATTGAGTACGTGTCGAGATGGATCGCGCGAAAAGAGTCGACATCGTGGTCGTCGCGCTCCTGCAACAGTTGCGTGATGCGTCGCGCGCGATAGTCGCCCATCGGCGTATTGATGGGATTCGCCTGGCCGAGGTGGTTGAGATCCTGGTTGGCGGTCACGATCACACCGTCTGTGGGGTTGTGCACGCGCGGCAGCTCCCCGGGTCTGACGAACCCCTGCCAGTCGAACCGTTCGTCCCACCCTGGACGGGGCGCGAAGCCCGACCAACCGTCAGCTCGTCGAGGCATCAAACCGGACATCTGGTAGCCGATGTCGCCCGCGCTGTCGGCGAAGATCCAGTTGAACGCCGATTCGACATTGCCAAACGCAGTCATCCCCTCGGCTACCGTGCGCGCCGTCCACATCGGGTAAAGCGCGTTGATCGATTGCGCTCCTCCATCCGCGCCGGACCAGCGCGTCGCGAGCAGGTATCCCTCGGTCGTCGCGCTGCCGTCGAGCACGCCGTGCTGGCTCTCCCAGAACGTCTCGATGATCGGCTCGCCTTTTCTCCGCTTGATGGTCTCGACGCGTTGGTCGAAGTCAGTCCAGGTTTCCCCGCGACGAAACTGTCCGTCTCGACAGTGTTCGACCCACGAATCGATGGCATCCATGAACGTGTACGTCGCACCCCAGGACAGGTGTTCGTTGCGCCCCACGAGCGGCGCCGGCAAGCCGGGCATCGTCATCAGCATCGCGTAGCCGCCCGGCCAGCGAAAGCTCTGTTCGACCCAAACGTTCGGCAACCGATTCGTCTCGAGATGCGGATCGTTCGAGAGCATGGGCGCTCCAGACGCGGTCAGCGAACCCGACACGCACCAGTTGTTTGACGCCATCATCGGCGGCGCCGCGATCGCCCACTTCACCGCTTCGGGCACGAGGCGCTCACCCAGCTTGACCCTGTGACACCATCGCCCGGTCGAGCCCATCTGTGCAACCGGGAAACAGCGCCTCGAGGTGCGCATCGCTGACGCCCGCCTGAACCATCTCGACAAAGAGCCGCTCCACCTCCCCCTGCGATTGGGCCAACGTGAGGAAGCCGCTCATGCGTGCGAGCAACAAGCTGTCCCCGACCGTCCAGGCGTCCGGCCGAAACCTCACGAGCTTGAGCTCCCAGGGTACCGACTCCGCAAAGCGCGCATTCACGCCATTGCAGTACGCTTCGCAGGCGGTGCGCCCCTCAGCGCTGAGCTTCTGCGCTTCCGCCGCAACTCCGCCACTCCAATTCATGCGCCGAAAGAATCGGTCGACCTCCACCATCTCGTCACTGCCATCGAGCAGCTCCGCCGCCCGCCCTTGGCCGAGGATCCGCATGATCAGCATTTGCATGCCGCGATCCATGGCGTGGCAGTAGCCCATGCCCCAGTAGAGGCCGGTGATGTCGTCAGCGACGATCTGCGGAATGCCGTGCTCGTCCCGGGTCCAGCTAGCTCTCATCGTCATGTGCATTGGCGTTGTAGCACGGCCATGGGGCGAAATTCGGGTAGTATCCGGGGATGAGGTACACGCATTTGGGGCGGACGGGGGTGACCGTTTCGCGGATTTGCCTTGGCTGTATGAGTTACGGCACGCCGGAGTGGCGGCCGTGGATACACGACGCCGACGCGTCTGCGCCTTTTTTCAAGCGGGCGATCGAGGCGGGCATCAACTTTTTCGACACCGCCGACATGTATTCGCTCGGGGTGAGCGAGGAGGTGACGGGCCGGTGGCTTCGCGAGTATGGGGTTCTCGACGAGATCGTGATCGGAACCAAGCTCTTCTTCCCGATGAACGACCGTCCCAACATGGGTGGGCTTTCGCGCAAGCACATCCAGCAAGCATGTGAGGACAGCCTGCGGCGGCTAGGCGTCGAGACGATCGACCTCTATCAGATCCACCGCCTCGATCCGAACACGCCCATGGAAGAGATGCTGGCCGCCCTCGATCAGCTCGTCACCCAGGGCAAGGTTCGGTACATCGGCGCTAGCTCGATGTACGCATGGCAATTCCAACGGCTGCTCTCGATGTCGGAGCGCAACGGTTGGGCGCGCTTCGTCACGATGCAGAACCACTACAACCTCGTTTATCGGGAAGAGGAACGAGAGATGATGCCGCTGTGCGAGGATCAGGGGATCGGTGTGATTCCGTGGTCGCCGTTGGCTCGGGGCATGCTCGCGGGGACGCGGAGCAAGTTGGGCGACGGCTCTACCAGCCGGTCGTCCAGCGATGGGCTCGATCAAATCCTCTACGACCAGCCTTCCGATTGGGACGTCGTCGAGGGGGTCAAGAGAGTGGCGGCCGAACGGGGCGAGCCGCCTGCTCGCATCGCGCTAGCTTGGCTCCTCTCCAAGCCCGCAGTAACCGCTCCGATCGTGGGCGCCACCAAGCTCAAACACTTGGACGACGCAGTCGCAGCGGCCGAGATCGAGCTCAGCGCAGACGAGATCGCGATTCTCGAAGAGCCGTATCGTGCCCATCCGGTCAAGGGCATGGAAGCGCCACGCACCTCGGCGAAGTAGCGGTCAGGGTTAAGAGCGCGCTGGTTTTGCCAACCAGGGTGAGCACGAGCCGTCTGCAGGACTCGATTGCCCTCGCCGTTCTCGACAGCGACGCCGGGGAGGATGTTTGCAACGCCCTCATGAATTCCACATCCCCTTAATCCAACTGCGACTTCTCGACGTAGAGGGTACTTGAAAGGCGGAGTTGCTC
>PVMK01121102.1_pt1 | contig 31013 bp, 31 predicted proteins | sample 1853481 | NCBI WGS metagenome assembly PVMK01 (sample SAMN08533507, study PRJNA380276) | Marine sediment metagenome, whole genome shotgun sequencing project.
GCGCTGAACGCGCTGAGCCTGACCCTGATCGAGACCCTCGACGCCCAGCTAGCGGCTTGGGCCGGCGATCCCGCATTCCATGCGGTGGCGGTGCGGGGCGCCGGCGAGCGCGCCTTCTGTGCCGGCGGCGACATCCGAGGCATCTGGGAGGGCGGCCGGACGCCCGAGGGGTCGGCCGACGGTCCGGCCTCGGAGTTGTTCCGGCGCGAGTATATGCTGATCCGCCGCATCAAGGTTTTCCCCAAGCCCTATATCCCACTCGTTGGCGGCATCGCCATGGGCGGCGGCGTCGGGCTCTGCGTCCACGGCAGCCACCGGGTCGCGACCGAGCGCAGCTTGATGGCCCTGCCCGAGACCCGCATCGGCCTGTTTCCCGACGTCGGCAGCAGTAAATTCCTGCCGCGCTTGCCGGGCGCGCTGGGCCCCTACCTGGGCCTGACCGGCGCGCGTTTGAAGGCGGCGGATGCGCTCTATGCCGGGCTCGCCGATCACTACGTCGAGACCGCGCGGCTGCCGGAACTGGAAGACGCCCTGGCCGCCGCCGACTGGTCCAGCGGTCCCGCTCGCGAGATCGTGGGCACGACCATCCGGGCCTTCGAAAGCCCGCCGGGCGCCGCCGCGCTGGCCGAACATCGCGCCGCCATCGACCGCTGCTTCGGCCGGGACACCATCGAGGCCATCGTCGCGGCATTGGAGGTCGAGAACAGCGCCTGGGCCACGGAAACCCTGAACACGCTCCGCGCTTGCTCGCCGACCAGCCTCAAGGTCACAATCGAACAACTGCGCCGGGGCGCGGCGCTCGATTTCGACGAGGCCATAATCGTGGAATACCGCTTGAGCCAGGCCTTCCTGGCGCGCCACGATTTCCACGAAGGCATCCGCGCGATGGTGATCGACAAGGACAACGCGCCGCGCTGGGATCCGCCGGAGCTGGCGGGAGTGACGCGGTCGCTGGTCGAGGCGCACTTCGCACCGCTCGGCGCGCGCGATCTAAGCTTCGACTGACAATCGGTTCGGAAATTCACGGGGAGGACAGCGGCATGGCCGATATCGGATTCATCGGGCTCGGCAACATGGGCGGGCCGATGGCGGCGAACCTGGTCGCGGCGGGGCACCAGGTGGTCGGCTTCGACGTGGTCCCGGCGGCGTTGGAAGCCGCGGCCGGGCGGGGCGTGACCGCGGCCGCCAGCGCCCGGGAAGCCGCCGCGGCGGCGCCGGTGACAATCACCATGCTGCCGGCCGGCGCGCAGGTGCGCGAGGTCTATACCGGTGACGGCGGGGGCGAAATTGGGATCATCGCCGCCGCACCGGAGGGCGGGCTCCTGATCGACTGCTCGACCATCGACGTCGCCACCGCGCGCGAGGTCCACCGGGCGGCGGCGGCGGCCGACCGGGCCATGCTCGACGCCCCGGTCTCGGGTGGCGTGGCCGGCGCCGCGGCCGGCACGCTGACCTTCATGGCCGGCGGCGCCGAGACGGCCTTCGCGCGCGCCCGGCCGATCCTCGAGGCCATGGGCCGGACCATCGTCCACGCCGGCGGTCCGGGCAACGGCCAGGCCGCCAAGGTCTGCAACAACATGATCCTCGGCGTCTCCATGATCGCGGTGGCCGAAGCTTTTTCCTTGGGTGAGAAACTGGGCCTCGACCCCAAGACTTTCTTCGACATTAGCTCCAAGGCCTCGGGCTCCTGCTGGGCCATGCTCAACCACCTGCCGGTGCCGGGTATCGTCGAGACCTCGGCGGCGAACCGGGACTTCGCGCCCGGTTTCGCGGCCGCCATGATGGTCAAGGACATGGGCCTATCCCAGCAGGCCGCCGGCCAGGTCGGCGCGGCGACCCCGCTTGGCGCGGCGGCGGCGGCGCTTTACGGCGAATTCGTCGAAGCCGGCCATGGCGACCTGGACTACTCGGCCATTATCCGGATGATCCGGGCCGACTGATTCGAGGCGACTGATTTGGGGCCAAGAACGGCGGATTTCCGGGATTTTCGGGGATTTAGTGAATTAAGCGATCTTTAACCTCGCGGTCCTAAACTAAGCCTCGGACAAGCAGCGATTCGATTGCAAGATAATGAGGCGAGGATTCCCCGTGAAAGACGCTTATCTCGAAATGATCTCCCTGGTCGAGCGCCTGCACCGGCAGTGTCTCGAGGTGGTCAAGGCCGACCTCGACCGCCGTGGCATCCGCGATCTCAACAACGTTCAGGCGCTGATCCTGTTCAACATCGGCGAGGAGGAGTTCTCCGTCGGCGAGTTGACCCAGCGCGGCTATTACCTCGGTTCGAACGTCTCCTACAACGTCAAAGAAGATGGTCGAGAACGACTATCTGATTCAGAAGCGTTCGCCCCACGACCGCCGCTCGTTCCACGTGCACGCATCCGGCAAGGGCGTCGAGATTTTCCGCAACCTGGGCGCGCTGTTCGACGGCCACGCCAGCCAACTGGCCGAGGGCCGGTTCGACAAGGAGGGTTTGGACGCGGCCAACGCCACCCTGAACCGCCTGCAACAATTCTGGTCGGCGCCGCAACACACCGGCACGCGCATGATCTCGGCGGCGTAACGCCGCGGGTACAGCGCGAGACGAGGCGAGAGAGGGCGAGGGCGGAAAACGCCCCCGCGCGAGAGGCCGGCGAAAACGCCGGCCTTTTTTGCGTTTGGGGCGGCCCCAGACCCGCTCTCAACGGACTCGCGCTTGGCGCGCGGGTCGCGGTACGAGTCGGGCATGACGGATGGGGCGAAGGTCGAGGGTTGGGAGGCGCGGCGGCGCGATCTGCAGGACGCGGTCGCGCGCCATGTGCTGCGCTACGACAGCGATTTCCTGCCGTTTTTCATCGAGCGCGCTGAGGGCGCCTACCTGTTCGACGACAGCGGGCGCCGGCTGCTCGACTTCACCTCCGGCCAGATGTGCGCGACGCTCGGTCACAATCACCCGGCGGTGGTGGCGGCGCTGGAGCGCGGCAGCCGCACGGTCATGCACCTGTTCAGCCGCATGCTGGCGCCGCCGGTGGTCGATCTATGCCGCGAGCTGGCGGCGCTGCTGCCGCCGGGGCTGCAAACAGTATTGCTGCTGAGCACCGGTGGCGAATCCAACGACGCGGCGCTGCGGATGGCGCGGCTGCACACCGGGTGCTTCGAGGTTGTCGGACTGACCGGCTCCTATCACGGCCTGACCGGCGGCGCCGCCTCGGTGACCTATTCCAAGGGCCGGCGCGGCTACGGGCCGGCCATGCCCGGCGCGCTGAGCATTCCGGCGCCCAACGCCTACCGTTGCCCGATCCGGCACTGCGCCGGGACCTGCGACCGGACCTGTCTCGAGGTCGGCTTCGAGCAGGTCGACGCCCAGTCGGTCGGCGAGCTGGCGGCGGTCATCGCCGAGCCGGTGCAGTCGAGCGGCGGTATCATCGTGCCGCCGCCCGGTTACTTCCCACGCCTCAAGGAACTTTGCGAGGCGCGCGGCATGCTGCTGATCCTGGACGAGGCGCAGACCGGCCTGGGCCGCCTGGGCGCCAACTTCGCCTTCGAGCAAATCGGCGTCACGCCGGATATCCTGACGCTCTCCAAGACCCTGGGCGGCGGTCTGCCGCTGTCCGCGACGATCACCAGCGATTCGATCGAGGCCGACTGCCACGACAAGGGCTACCTGCAACTCACCTCCCACGTGGCCGACCCGCTGCCCGCCCTGGTCGGGCTCGCGGTGCTCGAGGTGGTGCTGCGCGACAAGCTGGCCGAGCGCGCCGCCGAACGGGGCGCGCGCCTCAAGGCGGGTCTACGCGAGCTGCAACAGCGCTACGAGGTCATCGGAGATGTACGCGGGCGCGGGCTCCTGCTCGGCGTCGAACTGGTCGAGGACCGCCACGGCCGCAAGCCGGCCCACGAGCTCGGCCTGGCCATCACGCGGCGCTGCCTGGAGTTGGGCTTGAGCATGAACATCGGAATCTCGCCGGCGCGCGGCAGTATCTGGCGCCTGGCGCCGCCGCTAACCGTGAGCGAGGCGGAAATCGACGAGGGCCTGACGATCCTCGATCAAGCGATCCGCGAAAGCCTGGACGGGGCCGCTTAAACCAGGGGCCGCTTAAACCAAAGGTCCTAGATATCGATCCCCCGAAGCGAACCTCGCCGCGGGCGCGAGGTCTCGGCCGTTCCTACGAGAACGCCTGGATGCCGGTTTGGGCGCGGCCCAGGATCAGGGCGTGGACGTCGTGAGTGCCCTCGTAGGTGTTGACCGATTCCAGGTTCATGACGTGGCGGATCACGTGGTACTCGTCGGACACGCCGTTGCCGCCGTGCATGTCGCGGGCGGTGCGCGCGATATCCAAGGCCTTGCCCGCGGAGTTGCGCTTGGCCAGCGAGATCGCCTCGGGCGCGGCCTTGCCCTGGTCCATCAGCCGGCCCAGGCGCAGGCAGGTCTGGAGCCCGATGGTGATCTCGGTCTGCATGTCGGCGAGCTTTTTCTGGACCAGTTGGGTCGCGGCCAGGGGCCGGCCGAACTGCTTGCGGTCGAGGGTGTACTGGCGCGCCGCGTGCCAGCAGAACTCGGCGGCGCCAAGTGCGCCCCAGGCGATGCCGTAGCGTGCCCGGTTGAGGCAGCCGAACGGTCCCTTTAGGCCCTCGACGCCGGGTAACAGGTTGTCGTCGGGGACCAAGACGTCGTCCATCACCACCTCGCCGGTGGTCGAGGCACGCAGACTGAATTTGCCCTCGATGCGCGGCGTGGTCAGGCCTTTCATGGCGCGTTCCAACAGGAAGCCGCGGATCACGCCGTCCTCGGTCTTGGCCCAGATCACCATGACATCGGCGATCGGCGCGTTCGAGATCCACATCTTGGCGCCCTTGAGCAGATAACCGCCATCGACCTTCTTGGCGGTGGTGCGCATGGAGCCCGCGTCGGATCCTGAGTCGGGCTCGGTCAGGCCGAAGCAACCGATGGTCTCGCCGGTCGCGAGCTTGGGCAGGTATTTGCGCCGCTGCGCCTCGGTGCCGTAGGCGTGGATCGGGTGCATGACCAGGCTCGACTGCACGCTGAGCGCGGAACGGTAGCTGGAATCGACCCGCTCGACCTCGCGCGCGACCAGGCCGTAACAAACGTAGTTGACCGCGGCGCAGCCGTAGGCTTCGGGCAGGGTCGCGCCGAGGAAACCGAGCTCGCCCATCTCGTTCATGATCTCGCGGTCGAAACGCTCTTCGCGATTGGCCAGCAGGATCCGCGGCATGAGCTTTTCCTGGCAATAATCGTGCGCGGCGTCGCGTACCATGCGCTCGTCCTCGCTCAATTGCTCGTCCAGCAGCAACGGGTCGTCCCATTGAAACTGGGGCCGTGCGGTCGTTGTGACCGCGGCGGTGGCGGCGTGCTCGGCTTGGGCCATGGAGGTCGTCCCTCTATTTCGATGCTCGGGTCGCGGATGGGGCTCTAATCTAGCCGATTTATGCGGCCTGGAAAGACCCGGAAACGGGTAGAATCAAGCCCCGGCCGGCGAGAAATTTGTCGAGTTCACCCAGGTGGGCGTTTACGTGAAAGTGTCGGCGGTAGATACGGCGACCTAATACCGAGGTATCGATCGGTGGGCGATCCCACCCGCGGCAAATATGCCTGATAAGGCCAATGCCGGTTCCGGCCCGCGTCGGCGATGCCGGCGGCCTCTCGATCCGAAATTTTTTCCTAGGACCGCTTGGCGCCGCGCTTGTGCCGCGACTTCTGGCCCAGGCCGATCTGCTTGGCGAATTCCGAACGCCGCTTGGCGTAGTTCGGCGCGACCATGGGATAGTCCGGTCCTAGCTGCCACTTAGTCCGGTACTCGTCGGGTGTCAGGTTGTAGCTGGTGCGCAGGTGGCGCTTGAGCATCTTCAGCTTCTTGCCATCCTCGAGGCAGACGATGTAGTCGGGCGTCACGGACCGGCGGATCGGCACCGCCGGATGCAGCGGCACCGCGGCCGCGCTGTCGTCGCGGCCGATGTCCGTCAAGGACGCGTGAACCTTGCTAATGACCTCCGGAAGATCGTTACTCGCCAGCGGGTTGTTGCGGACATAAGCCGCGACGACGTCGGCGGTCATGCGCAAGACGTTGCTGGTCGGTAGTTGTTCGGATGATTGATCGGCCATTCTCGTTTCCGTATATTGCACTCTGAGTGAAAGGATAAAAGTGACACTTAAATCTAATTTTGTCAATTAATGAGTGTGCGTAATAGCGGCCTGGTTTATTACTGTATTTCATTTGAGATCCGTCGATTTTCAACCTTGAACCGCCCCGGAGTTCGATCGCGAATCGATTCCCGGCGCGGTGCCGCCGTTTTCCCGTATTCATGGCACCACCGATACTTTCGCCGAGACCTTGTGCCGGGTTTCCATGGGATGGCGACATATGGTAGTCTCAGGGCTGTTTTTTCCGCCCTCCGCGGCCAAAATCCGCGACCGAAATCGGGATGTCCATGAAACCGATCGCACTTGCCTCCGACCATGCCGGCTACGAACTCAAGACCGCGCTCGCCGGCGAGCTCGAGGCCGCGGGCCACGTGGTCCTGGACCTGGGCACCGACGGGCCGGATTCGGTGGACTATCCCGATTTCGGACATGCGCTCGCCGCCGCCATCCGCGACGGCCGGGCGTCGCGCGGTGTCGCGGTTTGCGGCACCGGGATCGGCATCTCGATTGCGCTGAACCGCCATTCGGGCGTGCGCGCGGCGCTGTGCCACGACATGACCTCCGCGCGGCTTGCGCGCGAGCATAACGACGCTAATGTGCTGGCCCTTGGCGCCCGCCTGATCGGTAGCGAGGCGGCCAAGGACTGTCTGAAGGTTTTTCTCGACACCGAGTTCGCCGAGGGGCGCCACGTCGGGCGCGTGGCCAAGTTGGGATGATGACTTTGATATGAGCGTTGTCGACGCCGTCTCCCCGGCCATGGTCGGGGGAGGCTTTTTCACCAATGGCCTGGCCGCGGCCGATCCGGACTTGGCGGGTGCGATCCGCAACGAGCTGCGGCGCCAGCGGGACCAGATCGAACTGATCGCCTCCGAGAACATCGTGTCGCTCGCGGTGCTCGAGGCGCAAGGGTCGGTGCTCACCAACAAGTACGCCGAAGGTTATCCGGGGCGCCGCTACTACGGTGGCTGCGAATACGTCGACGTGGCCGAACGGCTCGCGATCGAGCGCGCCAAGAAGCTGTTCGATTGCAACTTTGCGAACGTGCAGCCCCACTCCGGCGCCCAGGCCAATCAATGTGTGCTCATGGCGTTGTGCCAGCCGGGCGACACCATCCTTGGCCTGTCGCTTTCGGCCGGCGGTCACCTGACCCACGGCGCGCCGCCCAACCAGTCGGGCAAGTGGTTCAACGCGGTGCAGTACGGCGTGCGCCGGGAGGATGGCCTGATCGACTTCGACGAGGTCGAACGCCTGGCCCGCGAGCACCAGCCCAAGCTGATCATTGCCGGCGGCTCGGCCTATCCGCGGATTATCGATTTCGAGCGCTTCCGCGCCATCGCGGACGCGGCCGGGGCGCTCTTACACGTCGATATGGCCCACTTTGCCGGGCTGGTTGCGGCTGGCGTCCATCCGAGCCCGCTGCCTCACGCCCAGGTGGTCACCACGACCACCCACAAGACCCTGCGCGGCGCGCGCGGCGGGATGGTCCTGTCCAACGACGAGGCACTGGGCAAGAAGATCAACTCGGCCGCCTTTCCGGGCCTGCAGGGCGGCCCCATGATGCATGCCATCGCCGGCAAGGCGGTGGCGTTCGGCGAGGCGCTGCAGCCCGAATTCAAGGCCTACGCCCGCGCCGTGGTCCACAATGCCCAGATTCTGGCCCAGACGCTGCTGGAGAACGGCTTCGATATCGTCACCGGCGGCACCGACACGCACCTCATGCTGGTCGATCTCCGGCCCAAGGGGCTGACCGGCCGGGCGGCGGAAGAAAGCCTCGATCGCGCCGGGATCACATGCAACAAGAACGGCGTACCCTTCGATCCGGAGAAGCCGACCGTCACTTCGGGCATCCGGCTGGGCACCTCGGCGGCGACGACGCGCGGTTTCGGGCAGGCGGAGTTCCGCCAGGTCGGCGAGATGATCACCCGGGTGCTCGATGGGCTGATTGCCAATCCAGACGACAACGGCGCCAAGGAAGCCGAACTGCGCGAGGAAGTCCTCGCACTCTGTGGCCGGTTTCCAATATATCCGGAGCTGACCGTCTAGAATAACTGACTGGAATTACTGGCCTCAGGGGGGCCGGGGAGAGAGGGGGAATGCGTTGTCCGTTTTGCGGTAACGACGACACGCAGGTCAAAGATTCGCGGCCGACCGAAGACAACAATGCGATTCGCCGGCGCCGCCAGTGCACCAATTGCGGCGCCCGCTTCACCACCTTCGAGCGGGTCCAACTGCGCGAGCTGACCGTGGTCAAGGCCAACGGCAAGCGCGAGACCTTCGATCGCGACAAACTGCTGCGCTCCATGACCATCGCCTTGCGCAAGCGGCCGGTGGAGGTGGAGCGGATCGAGCGGGTCGTCAACAGCATCGTACGGCGCCTGGAATCCTCCGGGGAAAGCGAGATTCCGACCGCCCTGGTCGGCGAGTTGATCATGGATGCGCTCGCCAGCCTCGATCAGGTGGCCTACGTGCGCTTTGCCTCGGTCTACCGTAACTTCCGCGAAGCCCGCGACTTTGAAGAGTTCATCGAAAAGCTCGACGAAGATTCCGAGTGATCGGGCCGATTCCGAGCACATGGCCGCCGCCTTGGCCTTGGCCGCGCGCGGGTTGGGGCGCGTCGCGCCGAACCCGGCGGTCGGCTGCGTAATCGTGAACGGCGGCCGCGTCGTCGGGCGCGGCTGGACCCAACCCGATGGCCGCCCCCATGCCGAGACCGAGGCGCTTGATCGCGCCGGACCGGCGGCGCGCGGCGGCTGCGCCTACGTGACTTTGGAGCCCTGCGCCCACCACGGCCAGACCCCGCCCTGCGCCGAGGCGCTGATCGCGGCCGGCATCGCGCGCTGCGTGGTCGCCCTCGAAGACCCGGACCCGCGCGTCGCGGGTGGCGGCTTGGCGCGATTGCGCGACGCCGGGGTCGAGGTCGCGGTTGGGCTGCGCGGCGCGGCGGCAGGGGAGCTCAACGCCGGCTACATCTCGAACCGCACCCAGGGCCGGCCCTTGGTCACACTCAAGCTGGCGACCACGTTGGACGGGCGGATTGCGACCAAACGCGGCGACAGCCGTTGGATCACCGGCGCGGCGGCGCGCGCCCGGGGCCACCTGCTGCGCGCGAGCCACGACGCGGTGCTAATCGGCAGCGGCACCGCGGTCGCCGACAATCCACGCCTCGACGTGCGCCTGGACGGGCTCGAGGCGGCCGCGCCCTTGCGGATCGTGCTCGATGGCCGTCTGCGCCTGCCGCTGACCCACGACTTGGTGACCCGGGCCAAGTCGCAGCCGAGCTGGCTCATGACCCACCAGGGCGGCCCGCCGGACCGGCTCGGAGCCTACCAGGCGGCCGGGGTCGAGGTGATCCCGATCGCGGCGGACGAAGGCGGCAACCTTTCGATGTCGGCCGCGCTGGCGGCCCTGGCCAAGCGCGGCATTACGCGCGTGCTGGTCGAGGGTGGCGGGCATGTCGCGGCCGCCTTCTTGCGTGCCGGCTTGGTCGACCGCCTGATCTGGTTCCACGCGCCCACGGTGATCGGCGGCGATGGCGTGCCCGCGGTCACCGGTTTTGGGCTCGACGATCTGGCCGAGGCACCGGGCTTCGCGCTTCAACATTACCACCGGATCGGCGAAGATCTGGTGGAAAGCTACGCCCGCCGGACTTAGATAACAGCTCATGTTCACGGGAATCATCACCGATCTGGGCCGGGTTCGCGCCTTGGAGCCGCGCGGCGACACGCGCTTGACGATCGAGACCGGCTACGACACCGAAACCATCGTATCCGGCGCCTCGATCGCCTGCTCGGGCGCGTGCTTGACCGTCGTCGACACAGGTCCGGATTGGTTCGCCGCCGACGTTTCGGCCGAGACTCTGTCCAAGACCACACTCGGCGATTGGACGCCGGGCACGGCGGTCAATCTAGAACGCGCGCTCCGGCTGGGCGAGGAACTCGGTGGGCATCTGGTCTCGGGCCATGTCGATGGCGTCGCCGAAATCGTCGAGCGGACCGAGGAGGGGGACTCTCTGTGCCTCGCCGTCGCCGCGCCGGACGCGCTCATGCCGTTTATCGCGGTCAAGGGGTCGGTGACGCTGGACGGGGTCTCGCTGACCGTCAACCGGGTGATCGACGCCCCTGGCGGCGGCAGCTTCGAAATCAATATCATCCCCCATACCGCCGCGGCGACGACCCTCGGCGCCGGCCGGCTGGGAACCCGCGTGAACCTGGAAATAGACTTGCTCGCACGTTATGTTCAGCGCTTGCAGTCGAGGGAGAAGCCGTAATGGCTGGTGCGACCACGGAAGCTTGGCGCGTGACCTTCAGCGAGATCGTCTCGCCGATCGAGGCGGTCATCGAGGAGGCCCGCAACGGCCGGATGTTCATTCTGGTCGACGGCGAGGGCCGGGAGAACGAGGGCGACCTGGTGATTCCCGCTCAGATGGCCACCCCCGACGCCATCAACTTCATGGCCAAGAACGGCCGCGGTTTGATTTGCCTGGCCATGACCCGGGAACGGATCGAGGCGCTCGGCCTGCCGCTGATGGCGCAGCGGAACGAGACCCGGCACGAGACCGCCTTCACCGTCTCGATCGAGGCCCGGGAGGGCGTGACCACCGGGATCTCGGCGCCGGACCGGGCGCGCACGATCGCGGTCGCCATCGATCCGACCACCGGCGAGGGCGACATCGTCTGCCCCGGGCACGTTTTCCCGTTGGTCGCGCGCGAGGGCGGCGTGCTGGTGCGCACTGGCCACACCGAAGCCGCGGTCGACCTGGCGCGCCTGGCCGGGCTTAATCCGGCCGGCGTGATCTGCGAGATCATGAACGACGACGGCACCATGGCACGGCGCGACGATCTGATCGCCTTCGCCCAGCGCCACGGGCTCAAGATCGCGACCATCGCCGATCTCATCGCCTACCGCCGGCGCTACGACCGGGTCGTGGAGCGCAGTCTGACCGGCACCCTGGATTCGCGCCACGGCGGCACCTTCCAGAGCGCGGTCTACGTCGACAAGACCACCGGCGTGGAGCATATCGCGCTGTGGAAGGGCGACCTTTCCGCCGAGGCGCCGGTGCTGGTCCGGGTTCACGTGCTCGATATTCTCGACGACGTGCTCGGCGAGCGCACCAGCGGCAAGGCCGGCGAGCTCGAACGGGTCATGCGCATGATCGACGACGCCGGGCGCGGCGTGCTGGTGGTGATCCGCGAGCCTTCCCCGACCAGCCTGTCCGACGGCATCAAGGCGCGCGAAGGCGAGGCGGAGAAGAGTTACGGTGAGCTGCGCGAATATGGCGTCGGCGCCCAGATCCTGCTCGACCTGGGCGTCGCGAACATGATCGTGCTGTCCAACACCCAGCGCAATCTGGTTGGCCTCGAAGGCTACGGACTCAAGGTTGTCGAGCAGCGGCCGATCCCGCTCGGCGGCGATACGGCGCCAGGAGATTAGCCATGGCCGATCGCGATTCGCCCCACGTCCTGATCGTTGAATCCCGGTTCTACGAGGACATCTCGGACGAGCTTCTGAAGGGGGCCAGTGGCGCGCTGGAGGCCGCCGGTGCCAGCTTTGAGCGGGTTTCCGTGCCCGGCGCTTTCGAAATCCCGGCGGCGATCCACATGGGCCTGCGCTCGATGGAGTTCGCGCCGCGCGCCGGCGCTTCGACGGTTACGTCGCGCTCGGCTGCATCATCCGCGGCGAGACCAGCCACTACGACCACGTCTGCACCGAGAGCGCCCGCAAGCTCCAGGACCTGGCGTGTCAGTACGCGCTGGCGCTGGGTTACGGCATCCTGACCTGCGACACCCAGGCGCAGGCCTGGGAGCGCGCCCGGGTCGAGGGCCGGAACAAGGGCGGCGAGACGGCGCGCGCCTGCCTTTCCATGCTCGACATCAAGCGCCAGTTTCACCTCTATCCGCGCTGAGGCGGACCGCCATGACCGCACCGAATACCGCGAATCGCGCCCGCAAGTCCGGCCAGGGTGGCGCCAAACAGAGCACGGCGCGGCTGGCGGCGGTGCAGGCGCTCTACCAGGCCGAGCTGACCGGCGCCCCGGTCGAGGCGGTGCTTGCCGAGTTCCTCGCGCTCCGGCTGGGCGAGGAGATCGACGGCCTTTCCCTGGCGGGCGCGGACCGGGGGCTCTTGGAGCTCTTGGTGCGCGGTGTCGGCAAGGAGCGCGACGAACTCGACGACATGCTGGCCGCGGTGCTCGACGAGGACTGGCCGGTGGAGCGCCTGGAGACCCTGCTGCTCATTCTGCTGCGGGTCGGCGCGCTCGAGCTATCGCGGCGGCCGGAAGCGCCGGTGCGGGTCGTCGTCTCGGAATACGTCGATCTCGCGGGGGCGTTCTTCGGTGGCAAGGAACCGGGCCTGGTCAATGGCGTGCTCGACAAGCTGGCGCGCGCGCTACGCCCGGAAGCTTTCGAAACCCGCGGGACAAGCTGAGCGTCCAGGGGCGGCGGATTCGGAGCGGGGAGCCGGAATGCGGGGCGAATTCGAACTGATCGCAAAGTATTTCGCGCCGCTCGCCGAGGCCGCGCCCGGGGCCCAGGGCCTGCGCAACGACGCCGCGCTATTCGATCCAACGGGCGATGACAGCCTGGTCCTGACCCTCGACGCCATGGTCGCAGGCGTCCACTTCCTGCCCGGGGACCCGCCGGAGACGATCGGCCGCAAGCTGTTGCGGGTCAATCTCTCGGACCTGGCGGCGATGGGTGCACGGCCGCGCGGCTATCTCCTGGCGGCCGCCTTTCCCAAGGACATCGACGAGGCCTGGATCGCGGCTTTCGCCGCGGGCCTGGCCGAGGACCAGGCGCGCTTCGGGGTCGCCCTTTACGGCGGCGACACGGTCTCGACGCCGGGCCCGCTGACCCTGACGCTGACCGCTTTCGGCGAGGCGCTCGGGGACCGGGCCCTGTCCCGGGCCACGGCGCGGGCCGGGGATCTGGTCTACGTCTCGGGCACGATCGGCGACGGATTGCTCGGCCTCGAGGCCTTGCGCGGTGGCCTGCCGGACCTTGCCGAGACTCACCGGACCTATTTGGCGGCGCGCTATCGCCTGCCGGAGCCGCGCCTGGAGCTGGGCCGGCGCCTGGCCGAAGCCGGACTGGCGAGCGCCGCCCTGGACGTTTCCGACGGGCTGGCCGCCGATCTCGGCCACATTGCGGGGGAATCGGGCCTGGCGTCGGAGATCGAGGCCGGCGCCGTGCCGCTCTCGCCGGCGGCGCGGACGGTGGTGGAGGCGGCCCCGGAACGCCTGGCCGGGCTGTTGGGCGGCGGCGACGACTACGAGCTGCTGTTCACGGTCTCACCCGGTCGGGCCGAGGAGGTGGCCGCGCTCGCCCGGGAACTCGACCTGCCGCTGACTAAAATCGGCCAGATGGCGGTGGGCCGGGGCCTGCGGGTGCGCGATCCCGCGGGCCGGGAGATGGCCCTGGAAGGGACCGGCTGGCGGCATTTCTGAGACCCGGTCTCGGGCCGATACCCAGGACTTTTAGTCAACCGGAACACAATCCCCGTTCACTATCGGTTGCGTTCGCCCAAAGCTTCTGGCATTTTCCGCGCGTTTTTCGCACCCGCACACCGGGGGATTGGAGTCGGGCGTCTGACGCGCCGTCTCATCAAATTAGGGGAATTCCAAATGTCGACGGAGTTGCTGTTTGTGCTCGCCTGCGGCGTGCTGGCGCTGGTTTATGGATTCTGGGCTTCGCGTTCGGTTTTGTCCGCGAGCGCTGGGACGGAGCGGATGCAAGAAATTGCCAGCGCGATCCAGGAAGGCGCTCAGGCCTATCTCAACCGCCAGTACCGGGCCATCGCCATGGTCGGGGTCGTCGTCTTCCTGATCGTGTCCTTCGCTCTCGACTTCATGGTCGGGATCGGGTTCCTGATCGGCGCCACGCTTTCCGGATTGACCGGCTACATCGGGATGTACGTTTCGGTGCGCGCCAACGTGCGCACTACCGAGGCGGCCCGCAAGGGCTTGGCCGAGGGGCTGTCCATTGCGTTCCGCGCAGGTGCGGTGACCGGCCTGTTGGTGGCCGGTTTGGCGCTGCTCGCGGTGGCCGGCTACTACGCCGTCCTGCTCGGCATGGGGGTGCAGGGCCGAGAGCTCATCAATCCCCTGATCGGCCTCGGCTTCGGCGCCTCTCTGATTTCGATCTTCGCGCGCCTGGGCGGCGGCATCTTCACCAAGGGCGCGGATGTCGGCGCCGATCTCGTCGGCAAGATCGAGGTCGGCATTCCCGAAGACGACCCACGCAACCCGGCGGTGATCGCGGACAACGTCGGCGACAACGTGGGCGACTGCGCGGGCATGGCGGCGGATTTGTTCGAGACTTACGCGGTCACCGTGGTCGCGACCATGGTGCTGGCCTCGATTTTCTTCGCCGGCAACGAGATCGCCGATCAGGCCATGCTCTACCCGTTGGTGATCGGCGGCAGTTGCATCATCGCCTCGGTGATCGGCACCTTCTTCGTGCGCCTGGGCGCGAGCCAGAACATCATGGGCGCGCTCTACAAGGGCTTTATCGTCTCCGCCGTGATCTCCGCGATTCTGTTGTGGTTCGTCACCGACTGGGTGCTCGGGACCGATACCATGCTCGACATCGGCGATCGCAGCTTCCCGGCGCGCCACCTCTACTACTGCGGCCTGGTCGGCCTGGCGATCACCGGCGCCCTCATCTGGGTGACCGAGTACTATACCAGTACCGAGTACCGTCCGGTGCGCAGCATCGCCCAGGCCTCGACCACCGGTCACGGGACCAACGTGATCCAGGGCCTGGCGATTTCCATGGAGGCGACCGCGTTGCCGGCGCTGATCATCGTCGCCGGGATTATCGCCTCTTTCCTGCTGGCCGGGCTGTTCGGGATCGCGATCGCGGTCACCACGATGCTGGCGCTGGCCGGCTTGGTGGTGGCGCTCGACGCCTATGGGCCGGTCACCGATAACGCCGGCGGAATCGCCGAGATGGCCAACCTCGAGGCCGAGGTGCGCAAGATCACCGACGCGCTCGACGCGGTCGGAAACACCACCAAGGCGGTCACCAAGGGTTACGCCATCGGTTCGGCGGGCCTTGGCGCGCTGGTCCTGTTCGCGGCCTACACGCTCGACATCGAACACTTCGCCGAGCAGGGCCTGCTCGATGTCGGCGACGGTGTCGACTTTGCGCTCACCAACCCCTACGTGGTGGTCGGGTTGTTGATGGGCGGCCTGCTGCCCTATCTATTCGGCGCGATGGGTATGACCGCGGTCGGCCGTGCGGCGGGCGCGGTGGTGGTCGAGGTGCGGCGCCAGTTCAAGGAAATTCCCGGCATCATGGAGGGCACCGGAAAGCCCGATTACGGGCGCTGCGTCGACATGCTGACCAAGGCCGCGATCAAGGAGATGATTCTGCCCTCGCTGTTGCCGGTGCTCTCGCCGATCGCGCTTTATTACGTGATTCTGGTGATCGCTGGCCAGGCCGCGGCGCTCGCGGCGCTTGGCGCCATGTTGCTCGGCGTCATTGTCAATGGCCTGTTCGTGGCGATTTCCATGACCGCCGGTGGCGGCGCCTGGGACAACGCCAAGAAATACATCGAGGACGGACATCACGGCGGTAAGGGCTCGGAAGCCCACAAGGCGGCCGTAACCGGCGATACCGTGGGCGATCCCTACAAGGACACCGCGGGCCCGGCGGTCAACCCGATGATCAAGATCACCAACATCGTGGCGCTTCTGCTGCTCGCGGCGCTCGCGTCGTAAGGCGGCGAGGAACGACACCGAAAAAATCCCCCGGGAGGCGCGTGCCATCCGGGGGATTTAATTTCTCGCCGTTCAGCCCCGTTCGAAGGGGTGGGCCATTCGAAGGGGCGGGGCCGCTACGGGGCGGCTAGGGGTTTTGGAACCTACCCAGGTTGCCGATCAACTGCTGCATGAAGGTATAATCGCGGCCTTCGGTCGGGGTAATCCGGTCGACCGGATCGATGCTGTGACCGTCCGCCAGATCGTAGGTCCGGGTGGTTTCCACGAAGCCGGATTTGTCGAAAGACACCACCAGCACCTTGCGCTCCAGCACCTCCGGTTTGAAAAAGGCGAACTGGGTCGACTTTTGCCCAATGTAGTACCACTTGCTGTCCTGGAAGGTAGATACCGTGGAGGGCGAGCCGAGCAGGCTTTCGATGTCGCCGCGCGTATGGATGCCGGGATTGATCCTGGCCACCACGGCGGAGTCGGGTATGTTGCCGCGGACCCGGATGTCCTCCGCGCAGGCGCCGAGTCCCAGCGCCAAGAACCCGGCAAGTAACGAAACTCGAATCCTAGGCCGACCACGGCCATTCGGCAATTTTTTCATCGCCTCCATAAACCATCGATAAACTTGTGTTTATGAGTTGCATTCGATTAAACAGTTCGCGGCGCAGATTTCAACCCCGAAATCGTTTTGCGGTGGCGCCGGGGCCGAGACGGACAAAAATTATGATTTTAGGCGGGTCTTTTTTTAAGCGCGATCCTTGGGAAACGCGGGCCCGGGCGCTGTACGAGAGAGTCGTGGCGCAGGCCCGCCAACCCGGCTTCTATCGCGATTGCGGCGTGCCCGATTCGGTGGACGGCCGCTTCGAGCTGATCGCGCTCCACATCTTTCTGGTGCTGCGCCGGCTCAAGGCCGATACGGGCGATGGCGGAGAGCTGGGCCAAGCGCTGATCGACGTCATGTTCCAGGACATGGATCAGAGCCTGCGCGAACTCGGTGCCGGCGATCTGGGCGTCGGGCCCCGGGTCAAACGGATGGCCCAGGGGCTCTTCGGCCGGATCGCGGCTTACGAGGACGGCCTGTGTGGCCCGCCGGCGAACCTGGAAGCGGCGTTGCGGCGCAATCTCTATGGCACCGTAACCGCCGAACCGAACCAGGTCCTGGCGATGGCCGGCTACCTTCGCGCCACGGCCGAGGCCCTGACCCGGTGGAATCCGCGGAAGCCGAGGGCACGGGCCCGGAATTTGGCCCGCCGCCCGGGAACCCCGATTAGCGATGAATCGGCCGGTTGACCCGGGCCTGGGCATTGCATACAGTCCGCGCCCTTCACCCCTGGAGGACCGCATGTCCCAGCAGCTCGCACCCGTCCGACGTCTCGCGCGCCCGGGCCGCGCGTGCGGCTCGGCGGCCGAGTCGTCGTCGAGGAGATTGCGGCGGCGCCCCAGGAGCGGGCGGCGCTGGCCCGGCGCTTCGGTCTGCTCGGCCTCGACCTTCTGGCCGCGACGCTGCGCTTGGAGCCCGGCGGCGGCACGGGTCTGTTGCGGCTCGACGGCCACCTGAGCGCTGAGGTTACCCAGGCATGCGTGGTGACTCTGGAGCCGGTGGCGAGCCGCGTCGAGGAGGATTTTTCCCTGCTTTTCAGCCTGGATGGCGGTCCGGTTCCGGCCTCGGCAACCGCGCGGGAGGTGGTGGTCGATCCCGAAGCCGAGGAGCCGGCCGAGGCCCTGGGGCCCCGCGGGCTCGACCTGGGCGAGGCCGTGGCCCAGCAATTGGCCCTGGCGCTAAATTCCTATCCCCGCGCGCCGGGGGCGGCGCTTGCGGAGGCTGGGACACCCGAAAGCGGCACGGACGCACCGACTGGACCCTTCGGCGTCCTGGGGGCCCTGAGAAAAATCGAGTAAGAGGTTCCGCGCTTCCCTTGCCGGGCCGCTACGGCTAGTCTTGCCGCAGGAGCCGTTTTTGGCTAAGAAGCGCTTCAATTGGCGAAATTCATCGGATTCGGAAAACTAGAGCCATGGCTGTTCCCAAGAGAAAAGTTACCAAATCGCGGCGCGACCAGCGCCGTGCGCACGACGCCTTGCCGGCCAGCACTTACCGTGAGTGCCCCAACTGCGGCGAACTGAAGCGCCCGCATCATCTCTGCGCCGCTTGCGGCTATTACGATGGCCGAGAGGTCGTCGAGCTTGAGGGAGTGTGATCCTCACCGCTCCGGCCAAGCGCTCGTCGGCAAGACGATGGCAGCAGAATGGATGACCTAGGTGATTGATCGTCTGACCATAGCGCTCGACGCGATGGGTGGTGACTCCGCGCCGCGAATGGTGATTTCGGGCGCCAATATCGCGCGTCGGCGCTATCCCCAGGTCGACTATCTGATATTCGGCCGCGAGGCCGAGGTTGTTCCATTGCTCAACCGCATGAAGCGGCTCCAGGCGGTCAGCACCTTCGTTCATACCGACGATGTGGTCCGCTCCGAAGACAAGCCCTCGGTCGCCTTACGCGGTGGGCGGAACTCGAGCATGCGCCTGGCCATCAATGCGGTGCAGGACGGCCGCGCGGCCGGTATGGTCTCGGCCGGCAACACCGGCGCGCTCCTGGCCATGGCCAAGTTCGTGCTCAAGACGCTTCCCGGGGTCGACCGGCCGGCGATCGCCGGTTTCTTCCCGACCCTGCACGGTGAATCCCTGATGCTCGATCTCGGCGCGAACGTGGTCTGCAGCGCGCGCAATCTGGTCGACTTTGCGGTCATGGGCAACGCCTTCGCGCGCTGCGTCCTGGGTGTGATGCAGCCGACCTGCGGGCTGTTGAACGTGGGCTCCGAGGAACTCAAGGGTCACGAGGCGCTGCAAGAGGCGGCGGCGACCTTGCGCGAGGCCGATCTGCCCGGCGAATTCGTCGGCTTCATCGAAGGCGACGACATCGCGCAGGGTACGGTCGACGTGGTGGTCACCGACGGCTTTACCGGCAACGTCGCGCTCAAGACCGCCGAAGGCACCGCCAAGCTGGTCGGCGAATACCTGCGGGTCACCTTCAAGTCATCGTTGGTGGCCGGCATCGGTTATCTATTGGCGCGCTCTTCGCTGAACAAATTGCGCAAGCGGCTCGATCCACGCCGCTATAACGGCGCAATCTTCCTTGGCTTGAACGGCATCACGGTCAAAAGCCATGGCGGTACCGACGCCTTCGGCTTCGCCAATGCGATCGGCGTTGCGGTGGATATGAACCAACATGACATCATCGCAAAGACCAAGGCGGACTTCGCCGCGCTCACGGCGAGCACACCGGACCTCAGGGCGGCGGCCGGATAGTGGCGCTCTACTCACAAATTGCGGGTTGCGGGTCCTACCTACCATCCCGGGTGGTGACCAACGCGGAACTGGCCAAACGGGTCGATACCACCGACGAGTGGATACGCCAGCGCACGGGCATCCGCGAACGGCGGGTGGCGGACGACAACGAGCTGACCTCCGATCTCGGGGGCAATGCCGCCGAAGAAGCGCTCGCCATGGCGCGCCTGTCGGGCGCGGACCTCGACCTCATCATCTGCGCCACCGCGACTCCCGACGAGACCTTCCCGGCAACCGCGACTCGGATCCAGGAACGGCTCGGCATGCGCCAAGGCGCGGCCTTCGACGTGCAGGCCGTCTGCGCGGGTTTCATCTACGCGCTTGCGGTCGCCGACAACTTTCTCCGGCTTGGTCAGGCACGCAATGCGCTGGTGATCGGCGCCGAGACCTTTTCGCGCATTCTTGACTGGGATGACCGCACGACTTGTGTCCTGTTCGGTGACGGCGCCGGCGCGGTGGTGCTACAGGCCGCCGAGGGCAACGGTGCAATCGAAAGCGGCGTGCTCTCGACCCATCTCTATTCCGATGGCCGCCACCACGACGCTCTCTACGTCGACGGTGGCCCGTCCTCGACCGGCACCGTGGGACATGTCCGCATGGAAGGCCGGGAGGTGTTCCGCCACGCCGTGGTGCGCATGGCCGAGGCCATCGACGCCGCACTCGCGGCCAATGGCATGAAATCCAGCGATATCGATTGGCTGGTGCCGCACCAGGCCAACCGGCGCATCATCGATGCCATGGCACGGCGCCTGAACATGCCCGAGGATCGGGTCGTCGTGACCGTGGACCGTCACGCCAATACATCGGCCGCGTCGATTCCGCTCGCGCTCTGCGAGGCGGTTGGAGACCAGCGCATCCGCTCCGGCGACTTGATTCTCATGGAAGCCATGGGCGGCGGTTTCACCTGGGGCTCGGCGCTGGTGCGCTGGTAATACCAGAGACCTCGCGTACGCCCGCATTCGCTCGCGGGCGTGCGCGGTTACCCGCCTCGATTTCATATCAAATTTGCGATGCAGGCCCCGAGGGTTGTTGACTAATTGACCCTTTGCCGGGCTTGAGGTAACGTCTCGCAAGAAAAAGACCACAGGGAGAGCTTTATGGCCGCTCGTACGGTGACCCGTGCGGACCTAAGTGAGGCTGTGTATCAAGAGGTTGGACTTTCGCGCAACGAATCGGCGGACCTCGTCGAATCGGTGCTGAACGAGATTTCCGACGCCTTGGTGCGCGGTGAGATGGTCAAGCTGTCGTCCTTCGGCAGCTTCGCCGTTCGCCAGAAGGGCGAGCGCATCGGGCGCAACCCGACGACCGGCGAAGAGGTCCCCATATTACCGCGGCGCGTGTTGGTGTTTCGCGCTTCGCATGTCTTGAAGAACCGGATCAACTTGGCTTTGTCCCGCTCGAACGGCTGAGTGCCGGGACATCGGGGCCGGAGCAGGAGCTAGCGTATCGTTATGCCAGCGGCGCGGCAGGGAGTGAAATCGGCAGCGGCTTTCCGCACCATCAGCGAGGTTTCGACCGACCTGGACGTGCCGCAACACGTGTTGCGCTTCTGGGAATCGAAGTTCACGCCGGTGCGCCCGCTCAAGCGCGGCGGCGGGCGCCGCTACTACCGGCCCGAGGACGTCGACCTGCTGCGCCGGATCCGCAACCTGCTTTACACCGACGGCTATACCATCAAAGGCGTGCAGCGGTTGCTGCGCGAAGGCCACGGCAAACTCATGCCGGAGGCAGGAATTGTGGGTGCCACGGCCGCTCCGGCCGGTGAGCGGGCGACCTTGGAAAACGTGCTCGCCGAGCTGGTTGAAATCCGCGGCTTGCTACCTGGCGCCAAGAAAAATTAGGCGTAAAACCTGGCGCGGCTGGATTGCTTGGTCCGGCGCGCGGCGCTATATAGGGGGCCGAAAGAGGTCGGCCGCCATCGCCCGCGACAGCGCCCGGCCCATGACATTGGCGGGGAGTAGCTCAGCTTGGTAGAGCACTGTGCTGGGGGCGCAGGGGTCGCAGGTTCGAATCCTGTCTCCCCGACCAATGTGATCGAAGAGTCAGGCGGCGATACCCCTGCGGTGTCGCCGTTTTTCTCGACCGGCCCGACTACTCATTCACCACCGATTTTCGCTCTTTACCGGGCCGCAATAGGGGATTGCCGGCGCGGCCAGCTTGATCTGTATCAAGGCGCGGGCATTTTCCGAGTCCATATCCCAAGCCATGACCAGAAAAGCCGACCGAACCACCAACCTGCTCGCCAAGTACGACCGCCGGGTGCCACAAGGTGTGCCAGGTGCATCCCGGCGGCGGCACGCCGACGATTCTGAATCCGGCAGATTTAACGCGTTTTATCAATTGTCTACGGGCGTTATTTGATCTGTTTACTGAGGTCTATATCGCGGTCGAGAACGATCCGCGCGAATTCAACCAGGAACTGGCCAAGACCATGGCAAGGGCTGGGGTGAACCGGGCCAGCCTCGGCCTGCAGGGATGCCCCTGCGCGCCTATCGCAATGCCGTCGAGGCGGGCGCGCTGCCGGTCGCGCGGGCTGGTCGCGCGGGCTGGTCGCGCGCAGGCTCGCGCTCAGCGGGGACGACCGCCTGCGCGGCGCGGCGATCGAGCAACTGATGTGCTTCCTCGAGGTCGCCCTCGGCGCCATCGCCGATAAATTCGTTTCCGATCCACGGGTGTTCGCGGGCGATCTGGCCGCGCTCGAGGGGATGGTGACCGATGGCCTGGTCGAAATCGTCGGCTGGCGGGTCCGGATGACCGAGGCCGGGCGCCCGTTCCCGCGCACCGCTTGCGCCGCCTTCGATTCCTACCTTGAAACCGCGACCGGCCGTCACGCCCAGGTGGTCTGAATCGCCTCCGAAATTATCTCCGATTTGCGCCGGCGCTGCCGCTGGGCCGATTGCTTTCGGCCAGCCAAGCATGCAGTGTCGCGATCGCGCCGCATCCCGGAGATCCAAGCCGTGCTCCTAGACTCGCGAATCCAATCGACGGTATCGTTGGACGGCAACGGCAAGCGGTATGGCTATCTGATCGCGCCGAATTCCATCCAGCGCTCCGCCTACGGCGCCGAGATGATTCCCATCATCGTGGTGCGCAATGGCGACGGTCCCGGGTTTCTGTTGACCGGCGGCGTCCATGGCGACGAATTCGAAGGGCCGATCGCGCTCATGAAGGTCGCGCGGGACCTCGACCCCGACGCCGTCAATGGCCTCGTTGTCATCATCCCCTGCCTCAATCTCCAGGCCGTGATCGCCGCCAGCCGCCTCTCGCCGATCGACGGCAGCAACCTCAACCGGGTCTTCCCGGGCGACCGGCTGGGCACCTTCAGCGAGGCGCTCGCCGATTTCATCGTGCGCGGCATTTTCCCCCGGATCGATTTCGTCAGCGACCTCCACGCCGGCGGCACCAGTTTGGAATACCTGCCGCTGACCATGATGCACCGGACCGACGATCTTGCGCGCAATGCCAAGAGCCTCGATTGCATGAAAGCGTTCGGCGCGCCGGTCGCCCTGTATTCGGTCGATCAGGAACCGGATGGGCTACTCGAATGGAACGCCGAGATTCGTGGCAAAATCGTCGTCGCCGCCGAACTTGGCGGCGCCGGGCGGGTGACCCCCAGGACCATTGAGATCGCGGAGACCGGCATCCGCAACATCCTGGCCTTCGCCGGCATCCTCGATTCGCCGATTGTCCCGCCCGAGGCGATGGGCCGGCCACCGACGCGCATGATGGCGACGCCCGATCTCGATTGCCTGGTGCTCAGTCCCGACGATGGTATCTTCGAACCCCTCGTGGCGCTGGAGGACGACGTCGCGCGCGGCCAGCCGCTCGGGCGGCTCCACAACCCCCGGCAACCGGACCGGTCGCCGGGGGTGATCGAGGCACCGCGGCCGGGCACGGTCATCTGCCATCGGCCGTTGCCGATGACCCGGCAGGGCGATTGCCTTTACATTATCGCTGACGACCTGGTCGAATAGCGGGCCTGACAGGTGGCGGCAACCGGCGGCTTGCGGGTATTGTAAAACCTCGCGAAAATGGTACTTCACTGGTTCTACCGCCCCAGGGCATAATGGGGGATGTAGGGGGACATGCTCAAAGTCGAAAACCTCGAGAAGAACTTCGGGGGCCTGCAGGCCGTGCGGGGCTGCAGCTTCGAGGTCGAAGCGGGGCGCATCACCGGCTTGATCGGCCCCAACGGCGCGGGCAAGACCACGATCTTCAACATGATCGCGGGCGCCGAGCGGCCGAGCGCCGGGCGCATCATCTTCGAGGGCGAGGACATCGCGGGCCTGCCGACCCATTCGCTGTTCCACCGCGGCATCCTGCGCACCTTCCAGATTCCCCACGAATTCGGCAAGCTGACCGTGCTGGAGAACCTGATGGTGGTGCCGCCGGGCCAGTCCGGGGAGAATCTGCTGCACTGCTGGCTGTCGGCGGGCAAGGTAGCGCGCCAGGAAGCGGAGGTGCACGCGCGCGCCGAGGAAGTGCTCGAGTTCCTGTCGCTGGCTCCATTGCGCGACGAGCTGGCGGAGAACCTCTCTGGCGGCCAGAAGAAGCTGCTCGAGCTCGGCCGCACCATGATGTCGGAAGCGCGCCTGGTGCTGCTGGACGAGCCCGGCGCCGGCGTCAATCCGACCTTGTTGGCCAAGTTGGCGGATATGATCCGGCGGCTCAACACCGAGCGCGGCTACACCTTCTTCATCATCGAGCACGATATGGACCTGATCGGCGACCTCTGCGATCCGGTCATCGTGCTGGCCGAAGGCGACGTGCTGATGACCGGAGACATGGAAACCGTGCGCCGCGACCCGCGCGTGCAGGACGCCTATCTCGGCGGCGGGGAGGCCTAAGCGGCGCCATGGCGGTCCTGGAGCTGGAAAACATCACCGGCGGCTACGGCGAGACCGAGATCCTTCACGGCGTCTCGATCAAGGTCGAGGCCGGGGAGGTGGTGGTCATCATCGGCCCCAACGGCGCCGGCAAGTCGACCGCGATGAAAGCGGTTTTCGGGCTGCTGCGCCTGTCTTCCGGCCGGGTCCTGCTCGACGGCGCGGATATCACCAGCATGGCGACCGAGCAGGTGGTTCGTCACGGCGTCTGCTACGTGCCCCAGACGGCCAACATCTTTCCCAGCCTGACCGTCGAGGAGAACCTCGAAATGGGCGCCTACGTGCGCAAGGACGACTACCGGCCGAGGATGAACGAGATTTACGACCTGTTCCCGCCGCTGGCGGAGAAGCGGCGCCAGTCGGCCGGCACCCTGTCCGGTGGCCAGCGCCAGATGGTAGCCATGGGCAAGGCGCTGATGCTAGACCCCAAGATCCTCCTGGTGGACGAGCCGACCGCCGGGCTGTCGCCCAAGTTTCGGGGCGAGATATTCAAGGTGGTGCAGGACATCAACGGCGCCGGGGTGCCGATCCTCATGGTCGAGCAGAACGCCAAGCAGGCGCTGTCCATCGCCAACCGCGGTTATGTCCTGGTCGACGGCCGCAACCGCCTCGAAGACAGCGGCCCCGGGCTGCTGGCCAATCGCGAGGTCGCGGAGATGTTCCTCGGCGGCGGGACGAACGGCAACGGCACGGGTAGCGGTGCCGGTGGGTCGAACGGCCCATGATGGATTTCATCAACTTCCACCTGATGCCGGGCGTCATCCTGGGCAGCATCTATGCGCTCGGGGCGATCGGCATCTCGCTGACGTTCGGAATTCTGCGCTTCGCCAATTTCGCCCACGGCGAGACCATGACGCTGGGCGCCTATTTTGCGTTCACCCTGGTCCAACTCACCGGCTGGCATCCGCTCGCGGTGTTGCCACTCGTCATGATTCTGACCGCGGCGGTCGCGCTCGGGGTCGACCGGGTGTTTTACAAGCCGTTCCGCGCCGCGCCCGCGATCATGGTGGTGATCGCCTCCTTCGGCATGATGCTGATGATCCGCTCTGTCATTCAGTTTTCCTGGGGCGTCCAGCTCAAGTCCCTGGTGCCGGGCATTCAGCGCCCCTACATCCTGTTCGACGCGCTCAGGATCTCGCCCAAACACATGTTGATCGTTGGATCGGCGCTGGGGCTTATGCTGGTGGTCCACTTACTGCTGAGCCGCACCAAGATCGGCAAGGCGATGCGGGCGATGTCGGATTCGCCGGAACTGGCGCGCCTCACCGGCATCGACACCGAGATGGTGGTCCGCGCGACCTGGGTGGTCGGCGCCAGCCTGGCCGCGGCCGCCGGCGTGTTCCTCGCCATCGACACGCACGTCGAGACCATGATGGGCTTCAAGCTGCTGCTGCCGGTGTTCGCGGCGGCGATACTGGGCGGTATCGGCCGGCCCTACGGCGCCATGGCCGGCGGCCTGATCATCGGTATCGCCGAAGAGCTGTCGAGCTACGCCTGGCTGGGCGACGGGCCGCTGCTCGCGCCGGGCTACAAGGCCGGAGTCGCTTTCTCGCTCATGATAGCGATGCTGATCTGGCGGCCGAGCGGCCTGTTCCGGGGAAAGGTGTTCTAATGGACCAGGCCTATGGAATCTTTCTGTACGTCGTCTCGCTGCTCACCATGGGCGGGATTTACGCGATCCTGGCGTTGGGCCTGAACATCCAGTTCGGCTTCACCGGGTTGTTCAACGCCGGCATCGCCGGCTTCTTCGCCGTCGGCGCCTACGTCAGCGCGATCCTGACCACCGCGCCGAGTGCGCGCCATCTCGGCGGCTACGAGTTGCCGGTGGTGGTCGGTTTGGTCGCGGCGATGGTGGTCAGCGGCGCCATCGGCTGGCTCGTGGGGCGCATCTGCATCCGTCTGCGCGCCGATTACTTGGCGATTGCCACCATCGGCATCGCCGAAACCCTGCGTTTGATCTTGAAGAACGAGACCTGGGCGACCAATGGCGCGCGCGGCGTCTCCGAGGTGCCCAAGCCGTTCGAGCACCTGCCCGAGCCCTGGAACCAGGTCGGCCTGATGATGCTGGTGCTGTCCATTGTAGCGGTGCTCTACGTTCTGCTCGAGCGCGCCCGCACCGCGCCCTGGGGCCGGGTCATGTCGGCGATTCGCGAGAACGAACTCGCGGCCCGCGCCGCCGGCAAGAACGTCGAGAAATTCCGTATCCAGGCCTTCGTGACCGGCTGCGCGGTGATGGGCCTAGCCGGCGGCCTCACCGCCCATTATCTGAAGTTCATCGATCCCAACGCCGCCGAACCGGTGACCGCCACCTTCCTGGTCTTTGTCATGCTGATTATCGGCGGTAGTGGCAACAATAAGGGCGCGATTCTGGGGGCGATCCTGATGTGGACGGTCTGGTCGGCGACCGAGATCGCGACCAGCCGCCTCCTGCCCGACGAATGGGCGATCCGCTCCGCCTATGTCCGGGTATTCCTGATTGGCCTGGTGCTGCAAATCGTACTCCAGCGCTTTCCCGGCGGAATCCTGCCCGAGCGCCGTCTGAGCGCCGCGAAGGGCGACAAATCCGGCCCTTGATTCAAGCCCTTACAGGGTAACGATTATCTGCCGCCACAGCCGCGACATGGGCTTGTGAACGGGCCATGGAGAGTGGCATCATGAGATCCGCGGCGCCCGGATAGCCGGCGCGCCGGATACGGGATTCTCAGGGAGGCTCAAAATGATGAAATCACTTCTGCGCGCCACCGTGGCCGCATCTTTGGTGACCCTCGGCGCGACCGGCGCCTGGGCGGGCGAGATCAAGGTCGGCTCGGTCGCCGGCGTGACCGGTCCGATCGCCGAATTGGTCGTGCCGATCATGGCCGGCCGCACCCTGGCGGCGAAACACGTCAACGAACAGGGCGGTTTGATGGGGGGCGATACCATGAAGTTGGTGCTCGCCGATTCGCAGTGCGATCCGAAGGCCGGCGTCGATGCAGGCTCCAAGGTGGTCAACGTCGAGCAGGTCGTCGCCATCATCGGCGCCAGTTGCTCGGGCGCGACCAATGGCATGGTCCAGTCGGTGACCATCCCGGCCGGTGTCGTCTCGCTATCGGATTCGGCGACCGCGCCGTCGATTTCGGAACTGAAGGACAACGACCTGGTGTTCCGGGTTGCGCCGTCGGACGCCTATCAGGGTGCGGCCCTGGCTCAACTGGCGATCGACGCCGGCTTCAAGAAGCTGGCCGTAACCTATTCCAACGACGACTACAACGCCGGCATCGCAGAGGTTTTCGCGAAGACCTACGTGGAGATGGGCGGCACTTTGGCCGGCAACCAGATGCACGAGCCGAACAAAGCCTCCTACCGCTCCGAGCTCGCCACCTTGGCGGGCGGTGGCGGCGAGGGCCTCGCGATCTTCGCCTACTACGGCGGCAGCGGCATCACCATCATCCGCAATAGCCTCGAGAACGACCTGTTCGGCAAGTTCATGGCGGCGGATGGCATGTTCGACGTGTCGGTACTCGAGCAGATTGGCGCCGATGCCTTGCGCGGCAACATCTTTATCACCCAATCCGCCTCGGACTACGGTGATTCCTCCTACAAGGCCTTCGCCGACGCCTTCACCAAGGCCGGCTACAATCCGGTCGCGCCCTATGCCGCGCACGGTTACGACGCCGCGTTCCTGATGGCGCTGGCGATCGAGAAGGCCGGCTCCGCCGATCGCGGCAAGATCAGCGCCGCGCTGCGCTCGGTCTCCAATCCGCCAGGCACGGTGATTCGTCCGGGCGAGTGGGCCAAGGCCAAGGCCGCGCTCGCCAGTGGCGGCGACGTCAACTACGAAGGCGCCTCCGGTAACGTCAACCTCGACGCCAACGGCGATGTGGGCGGCATTTACTCGGTCAACACCGTCGGCGACGACGGCAAGTGGAGCACCAATCTGATCCAGTAGCTCCTGCGGATACCACTCCAAATTGGGGCGTCCCGCCAGGTCCGGCGGGGCGCCCTATCTTTCGTCCGTAGCAACCGAAGAAATCGCGCGCTTTAGGTTCTCGCGACCCGGGCGCGCGCCCAAGCCGAGGACGGCCATGCCGGCCACATTTCCGTCATGTCAGGCACCAGCCGCTGCACCTCCGAGCGCGGCCTCCAGCCGCTCCCGAGATCCGATATAGTTCCGGCCACGTTCGCCGGAAAACGCGAGATCGAATAATCCCCGCCATTCCTCTGTCGAAACCCCGTAATCCGAACTGTTGAGGGACACGTCGAGGCTCGTCAAAAATGCCGACAGCCGATCCGCGCCGGCATCGAGATCGGGGCCGAAAATTTCCCGGAGCGCCCGATCGCAGTCGTGGTTCGCGCCGATCGCGCCGCGCATCACCATCGGCAGGCTGAACGAGCAGGCGATGCCGTGGGGCACGCCATGACGCAGCGTCATCGGATAGGACAGCGAGTGGGCCAGCGCGGTTCGGGTGTTGGAGAACGCCAGCCCGGCCAGCAGCGCGGCCTGGGCAACCCGGGTCCGCAGATCGAGATCGTCGAGTTCGGCGACCAGGAGCGGCAGGGCCTCCAGCATTTCCCGCGCGCCGGCGACGGCTAAGCTGCGCGAGACTGGGGTCGCGTTGACGTTCCACAGGCTCTCCAGCGCATGGCTGAGCGCGTCGAGCCCGGTGCTGACGGTCAGCGCCCGTGGCAGGCCAAGCAACAGCTCCGGATCGATGACGGCGTGTTCGGGGTAGAGGTCGCGGCGCGACAGCGAATGCTTCCGGCCGGTGGCTATATCCCACAGTGTCGCCCAACAGGTGACTTCGCTGCCGGTACCGGCGGTGGTCGGAACGGCGATGATGGGAAGGGTCCGGAGATCGTCCGCGCCGTTCTCGAGGTACCGCCGGACCCGGCCAAAATCGTCGCCGGCGGCCGCCAACGCCTTGGCGGTATCCATGACCGAGCCGCCGCCGAGCGCCACGATGACCCGCGGCGCCTGCTTCGCTTCGCCAAACCGCTCGCAGAAGCCGGGCAAGTCGGCGAAGTCCGGGTTTGGCGCGACCTGGTCGAGGATGACCGTTGGCGCGCCGGTCATCCCGGCGAGCCGCTGGGCGAGGTCGGTGAAGATCGGCTCCCCATAGGTCACCAAGGCGTAGGGCCGGCCGCCGATCAGGTCGGGCAAGCGCGCGAATGCGCCCGCGCCGAAACTGACCTGAACCGGATTGTGAAAGCCCCACATACAGATCGTCTCCCGGCCGTGAATGTCTCCCCTGACTAAACTTCCATGCCTTGCTGTATTGATCAAATACAAATAATGTATCTTATCCATTGGTTTTTTAGATGATTTATACGCAACTCAGATCGTTCCATGCGGTTGCGACCGCGGGCGGTTTCACCGCCGCGTCCAGGACCCTCGGCGTGGGCCAGCCGACCATCACCAGCCAGGTCAAGGCGCTCGAGCGCTATTTCAATGTCGAGCTATTTCACCGCCAAGGTCGCCAGGTCGCGTTGACCGAGGCCGGCCGGGCGTTGTTCGCGGTAACGCGCCGCATCATGAACCGGGAGGAGGAGGCGGTCGGGCTGCTGAACGCCTACGGTGGTTTTCATATCGGGCATCTAAGGGTCGGCGCGGTCGGTCCTTACGATGCCACCGAGATGCTCGCGGCATTCAACGAGCGATTTCCGAATCTTAAAATTTCCGTCACCATGGGCAACTCCCGCGAAGTGCTCGACGGGCTGTTCGATTTCAGCGCCGACGTGGCGGTGGTTGCCCAGATCGAGGACGATCCGCGGCTGTTCGCGATCCCCTACAGCCGCCATCCGGTGGTGGTGTTCGTCAATACGGACCATCCCTGGGCCCGGCGAAGGCGGGCTCGGATCGCGGAGCTGCAGGATCAGCCGATGGTGCTCCGCGGCGAAGGCTCCACCACGCGCAGGGTCTTCGAGGAGGCGATCGGAGAGGCCGGCGTCACCATCAACCCGGTGATGGAGATCGGCAGCCGCGAGGCGGTCTGGATGGCGGTGCGCCACGGGCTGGGTATCGGCGTCGTCTCCGAGCTCGAATTTTACACCGATCCAAACCTGCGCACCCTGGAGATCAGCGACGCCGACGTCCATTACTACACACATGTGGTCTGTTTGACGGAGCGCCGCGAATCCCACCTGGTCCGCGCCCTTTTCGAAGTCGTGGAAGCCCTGCGCCAGGGCCGCGACGGCGGGGGCGCGTGACGATTTCGTGATAATCGGGCACTATAATCGCCGGGGCCAATTTTTAAGGAAATTTATCAAGTGTGATGCGTAAGGTCCTGATCGTCGAAGATAATCCGGACATCGCGAAGCTGGTGTCCTTGCACCTGAAGGACCTCGACTGCGAGGTCGCGCTGGCGGCGGACGGGCTGCGCGGCTTGGAAGAGGCCCGGGCCCGGCGCTACGACCTGATCATTCTCGATCTTATGCTGCCGGGCATGGAGGGGCTCGAGGTGTGCCGGCGGCTGCGTGGTGAGACCGACTACACACCAATCCTGATGCTGACCGCCAAGTCCTCGGAGGTCGATCGGGTGGTCGGGCTGGAGATCGGCGCCGACGACTACCTGACCAAGCCGTTCTCGATCGGCGAACTTATCGCCCGGGTCAAGGCGATTTTCCGCCGGGTCGACGCGCTCGGCTCTGGCCGCAAGGAGGCGCCCAGGCGCCTGAACCCGGGCGCCATGACCATCGATGTCGAGAAGCGGACCGTGACCGTGGCCGGGCGACCTGTCGATCTCACCGCCAAGGAGTTCGACCTCCTGCTGCAATTCGCCGAGCACCCGGGCCGGGTCTACTCGCGCCAGCAGCTTCTCGATCTGGTCTGGGGCACCGGGCACATGGGCTACGAGCACACGGTCAACTCCCATATCAACCGCCTGCGGGGCAAAATCGAGACCGACCCGGCCGCGCCGGAATACGTGCTGACGGTCTGGGGCGTGGGTTACAAATTTAGCGACCA
>PVMK01129100.1_pt1 | contig 31011 bp, 41 predicted proteins | sample 1853481 | NCBI WGS metagenome assembly PVMK01 (sample SAMN08533507, study PRJNA380276) | Marine sediment metagenome, whole genome shotgun sequencing project.
ACGGTAACAGTTAAACACATAGACTGCCTGCAAAACAATACTTCTTTCGTTTCTGTGTCAGCCCTCCAGCCCGTATGGACCCTTTTATAGTTTAAGGCTTTCTGCTTTACTGTGTATTTTGAAATATTTTAAAGCTAAAGTGTCCGAGTAAATTACCGATAAAAAAATAAAACGAGGCAATAATAGTTAAGGAGAAAGGCAGGTGCGTATATTACTCGAGATTTTCTTAGGGCTTTTATACTTTAGTTATTTAATAGGCTTTTGTCTCTACTTTCGAAAAAAAGAACCCCTTGAAACAATATGAAGAGCAGTTGAACAACCTAAAGACATTAAAATTATAACTAATAGTTCTTTTGATTTTAGCTGTACAAAACACTTTATACAGCCAAACAAATGTGTTTAACAGGGGGAGGTAAGAGATTATTATGTTAGACAGAAAACGAAAGTTTCTTAGGTTCAGTTTTGAGGCAGGTGTGGAGTTCAATGCATCCGGTGATGCATTTTCCGGTACGACCAAAAATGTTTCTCGTGAGGGTATAAGTTTTATTTCACAGAGTTGTAGTGTTGATGTCGGTTCGCTATTGCAATTTCAAATGCAAAATCCTCAAAGGGGAGCTACAATTGAGGCTTGTGGTTATATTGCCTGGAAAAAACAAATGGATGATGGGCTCCACTTTGGTCTTCGTTTCAAAGACATTAATAAAGTTAATAAGTCTGACATTTTAGATGTAGCTTATTACAACTGGTTAAGTGGCAGTCGCAAATCACAACAAGTTACACATAACTATTCGTACCTTTAACAAAACCAATAGTCAACATTACGTGCCATTAAGTTAAATCCGTCCATTGTTCAGATAAGAATTGATAATAGTAGCTTTTTCAGGTTGGTCAGAAGTTCTTGTTTCAGCCTCTTATCCTTGAACAGATCAGTTTCAGATTAAATCTCGTCTCTACCGCAAGAGCTGTCTGGTCAAGTCCAGACCTTCTCACTTAACTACACACAAAGATCTTCGAGGCTCTTAATAAGATAGGTGGGTTTAACCGCAAGCTGATCGCTTTTGGTTTTGCTGTAGGTTACAAAAGCAGTATCAATTCCCGCATTTGTCCCGCATTGAATATCAAAAAGCGAATCACCAATAAATACTGATTCCTCTTTTTGCGCACCAAGAAGAGAGATTGCCTTAAGCGCAGGTTCAGGTTCAGGCTTGTGTTTTTCAGTATGATCCGGTGTTACCATAGCTTCAAAACAATCAAACATTTCCGTCTCTTTCAAAAAGAGCGCTAAGGAGTTTATCTTTCGTGAGGTAACAATGGCCAGTCTTTTATTCCGTTTCTTTAAGGTTTCAAGACCTTGTTTGACCCCGGGAAAAGCCTTAAGATAATCTTTATATATTGAAAGCTGAAAACGCATATGTTCTTTTTGGATTTCATCATACTGTTCGTCTGACAAAGGACCCAGATGCTGTTCAAACTGGCTGCGAAGCGTCATGCCGATACTTTTAATTATTTCTTCTCTTGATTTTTTCATGTTGCCGAACCTGTCAAGGCTATAGATAAAACACTGGCAGATAAGTTCCGTTGTGTCAAAGAGCGTGCCGTCCGCGTCAAAAAGATAATTGGTGTAGTCTTTCATTGATAATCCCTGTCATAGTATAAATATTAAACTACCATTGTAGACCTTTATCATCTTTCCTGCAAGATGAGATTTTTATTGACAATTTAATGCGCTAAAAGGATAGTTTTAAAAGATAGTTTGTCAGGCAATACCCTTTAATTGCCTCTTCGAAAACCTTGTTTAAAGGACTCTTTCTTTGCTTAGAAAATTAGTTTTAAATCTTTTTAGCCTTTCTTTCTTTTTTTTTCGAACAAAGATCCTGAAACAAAAAGTTCCGCTTCTTGCAAATTTTAAGCTTCTCTACCAGTGCAACCTTTCATGCAGGGTGTGTCCCTACCGTTTAAGAAAAAATGAAGTTAATTCGTGCATTAGTTTTGATTCCGCAATAAAGATAATAGACCATCTTAAAAAGCTGGGATGTCAGATCATTGTGTTTGAAGGAGGAGAGCCTCTTATGTGGAAAGATGGGTCACATACTTTTTCTGATCTCATCTTATATGCAAAAGAAAAATTTCTCTGCACCGCTGTTACAACAAACGGCACTTTTCCGCTGAACATTCCTGCAGACCTTGTTTGGATAAGTCTTGACGGAACAAAAGAGGTCCATGATCGGTTGCGAAACAGCTCCTTTGACAAGGTTATGAAAAACCTCAAAACACTGCTCACAAAAAGATCTTTATCCATTTCACAGCAAACAGAGAAAACCAGCATGACATGGAAACACTTTTTGTCGAGCTAAATAAAATAAGCAGCGTAAAAGGAATAACCCTTCAGCTGGTATATCCCTACAACCAGGGAGAAGAAGATCTTTCGCTTTCTTATGACGAAAGAAAGTCCGTGATTGAAAAAGCCATAAAAATGAAAAAAGAAGGAATCCCTGTTTTAAATTCTACAAGCAGACTTACGGCAATGATAGACAACACCTGGAAATGCCACGATGGTATTATTGTAAATGCAGATCCTGATGCTTCGATTACTTCAGGCTGTTATGTTAAAAAGAGGGGTGAGATTTCCTGCAAAGAATGCGGGTTTTCTCCTGTTGCAGAGGCTTCGGGTGCGCTTGACCTGCTGCCAGGTTCGATCCTTGCGGGCTGGAAAATATTTCTAAAAAGTTACTGATCTTTACATCTTCATCGATATTTGTATGCAAAATATATTTAACAAATCATGTCTGCTCAAATTTCTACAGGTCAAGAAACATTCAGCTGGCCAAAACGCCTTAACCTGGTCATTCTCTTTTTTATCAGCAACCTGATCTGCTATATGGATCGGGTCAACATCTCCATAACCGCACCATTAATCATGAAAGAGTATAACTGGGATGAGAAAACTCTGGGCATTATTCTGTCATCCTTTTTCCTCGGCTATACCCTGCTGCAGATTCCCGGCGGATGGCTGGCTGACCGTTTTGGCGGGAAAAAAGTCCTGACCATAGGTGTGCTCTGGTGGTCTCTCTTCACCATAATAACACCTGTTGCCAGAACGGTGACGGGTATGGCAACGGTACGAATTTTAATGGGGCTGGGAGAAGGGGTCAATTTTCCCTCCATACAAAGTCTTGCAGCGCGATGGATTCCGGTTGGTGAACGCTCACGAGTGATGGGGTTTATTCTGTCCGGTGTTTCTCTCGGGAGCATTATTGCCTTTCCTTTGGCTGCCCTAATTATGACATCGCTTGGCTGGCGCTGGGTTTTTTATGTCTTTGGCCTGTTTGGCCTGGTCTGGTGTGTTTTCTGGGTTTTGTTTGCGGTAAACAGACCGGAAGAACATCAGACCATTCGTCCCAAAGAACTTGAAAAAATTTTAGCTGACCGGCCTGAAATTCCTCCGGTTAAAAACATGCCCTGGAATAAGATTCTGTCCAAAGCTCCTGTCTGGGCACTGGTTATTAATCATTTCTGCGCCAGCTGGGGTTTTTTCATGTTCTTAACCTGAATGCCCACCTGTTTGATCAGGGCACATGGTTTTTCAATTAAGGAGATGGACTTATATTCCATGCTTCCATATATCACCATGGTCGTCGGCAGTAATACGACCGGATGGCTGGCAGATTACTGTATAAAGCGCACCAAAAACATAACCTTTATCCGTAAATTGTTTCATACGATTTCTCTGGTGGGTGCCGGTATTCTGCTGGTATTTCTGGCTCAGGCAACCGGAAAATTTACCGTTCTTCTTTTGATATCTTCTGCTCTGGGGCTGAGGTCAAAGACTGGAAGCACAACCGGACCGAACTCAACGGATATTGCTCCGAGATATTCCGGAACAATTATGGGAATGCAGACAACTGCCGGTAATATAGCCGGAATAATCGTTCCAATTGTTGTAGGCTGGATAGTAGCAACAACACAAAGATGGGATCTTGTTTTTTATATAGCTGCTATTATTATGATATTTGCGGTTATCATATGGAATCTTTTTGCAACCGGGAAACAGGTTCTTGATTAGCCGGTGTTTTAAAAAACAATATCAAAAACTTTGCGGGTTCTTTCTTCACCAAAGATATCTATCATAAAAGGATATCCGGGATCGTTCGCTTTCATCAGGGCTCTTGTAGCCATTTTTTTCCTTATGCTGTGTTCTTTTACCTTCTTGTCAGCAATCGGGACAGCATTGTTTGACATTTCTATATATGCATTAATATATTCTTCTGCAACTTTCGGCACACACGATATCCCCTCATCTGAAATCATGGCAACCAGATTAAAAGGAGATAGAGAATATACTGTCTTTGAGGGCAGATCAACAGCCTTGTCAATTAAGGTGTCACCAAAAACATCCAATGCCTTTGACCTTAGCTCACAGAGATTGTCAAGATACTGGTCAGCATACTCAGGATGTATAACAATATCTTCTAAAGGTATAAAATCAAAAACAGGAACGTTCATAACAGCCGGCACAATAGTAAGATTGCTCCACAGAACAGGGAAGTTATATTTATTATCAGGCCAGGCCAAAGCTGTTGCTTCTATTACTCCTGAATCAAAAATGTTTATGAAGCAAAATACAATTTTTTCTATTTTGTCTGTTTTATATACCTCAAGTTCAATTAAACCTCCGTCAGCCTCTATTTTTCTTATGTCTGGATCCAATTCAACTTTCGAAAGCATTAAGTTTGAAAAAACGTCTTTTGCTTTTAAAATAAAATCTGTTTTTGCGTTCATCCTGCCTCCTCGTTTCGCACAGCGCATAGCAAGAAACCCTCGGTTTTCAGCTGTGTCTGTATTTTATGACTTTTACTTTTTCCAGGGTAATCAGTCCCTCTTCAACTGTCTCATCAAGAAACGGCTGAAGCTTTTGAAGGTTTTCTTCTGTATCAACGATTTGAATAATAATCGGCAAATCTTCTGAAAGGCGAAGAATTTTTGCCGTATGCATGCGACTGTCTGCACCAAAACCCATAATACCCCGCACCACAGTTGCACCGACAAGGTTAAGCTCACGCGCTTTTAACACAATCTGCTCATAAAGAGGTTTGCCATTATAAGAATCCGTCTCACCGATAAAGATCCTAAGCAGCGCTCCTTCTTCCGGTAGTTTCATATTGTTACCCCTGTTTAAAAAGGTTGATAAGTGCCTGAGAAAGAAAAAATCCTGAAAAAACCACAATTATTCCAAAAAAATTATTAAGCAGAAGATTGTACAGGGCAAGCCCTGTTTCTCCGTCTCGGAAAAGGTTTAAGGTTTCCAGCATGTAGGTTGAAAAGGTGGTAAACGCCCCAAGAATTCCTATAAAGATAAAAGTCTTAACATGGGGTGCAATCATAATATCTTCTGAAAGACACCAGATAAAACCGGCAATAAACGACCCGACCAGATTAACGGCTAAGGTTCCCCAGGGATACATACTGTCTGTAAAAGAATGAACTGCCCCCGAAAGAAAATATCTAAGCAGAGCACCAATGGCGCCGCCCCCTGCAATATATATAAGATTTGTCAACAGACTCTCCTTTTATCTAAACATCTTTTTTGCTTTTTCAAGATCTTCCTTAAAATCAACCTCGATACACCTGCAGCCGGATATATCCGCAGGGAAAAAATCTACCTGATCATTAACTGCAAGTTCGATACCTTTTTCAAAATAGTCATTATCCTCACACGCAACCAGTTTTTCAAGAAAAACTGAAAAATCCTTTTCTGAAATAAGATTTACCCCAATTGCTTCACCTTCTGCATTTTTAACCTGCTTTGATATCTCTATTATCTTTCCGCTCTCATCGGTAAGGTATTTTACTTCCTCTTCATCGCATTCTTCGCTGTTAACACCGATTGCGTTTCCTCCTTTTTGAAGTACGCGTGAAATTACCTCCTTGTCAAGGCAGACATCACCGTTCAGCCATAAAATATCATCTTTTTCTGTTGATTTAAGTGCAAGCATAAGACTTTTTGAGGTGTTTGTTGTCTCAAAATCAGGATTGTATACAAAAGTCAGCTCTGGAAATCTTTTAATTATCTCCTCTTTTCTATAACCAACAACAATTATGATCTCTTCTGCCTTGCTTTCCTTAAGAATATCAACCTGCCGGGCAAGAATTGTTTTTCCGTCAGGAAGTTTTGTTAATGCCTTGGGAAGGTCACTTTTTAACCTGCTTCCAATACCTGCGGCCAGAATTACTGCTTTCATTTTTCCTCCGAAACAACAATTTATAACAATGGTTGCATTTTATTGGACAATTATTTATAAGAATAAGATATCCTTAAAATCGGGAAGAATGTCAATAAGGTTTTTTTATAAGCTTAATCATTTTTTAAAATTTTATAAATATTTAATCAGAAGGGATCTATTATGAACATCTTAATCTTTGGCCCGAACGGAAGCGGCAAAGGAACACAGGGAGCAGTCGTTCAAAAGAAATTTAATATCGCACATATTGAGTCAGGACTTATTTTTAGAGAAAACATCAAGGGCGGTACAGATCTTGGCAAAAAAGCGAAAGAATATATTGATCGCGGAGACCTGGTTCCGGATGACATCACCATTCCCATGATCCTGGATAGACTGAAACAGGATGACTGCAAAAACGGTTGGCTGCTTGACGGCTTTCCCAGAAACGGGGTTCAGGGAGAAGCCTTAAGTGAAGCTCTTGAGAAAGAGGGCATTAAGCTGGACTATGTTATTGAAATTCTCCTTGATCGTGAAATCGCAAAAAACAGGATCCTGGGCCGCAGACTCTGTGCCAATGACAATAACCATCCCAACAACATCTTTATCGATGCCATAAAACCTGCTGAAAAAAACGGGGGCTTTGTGTGCCGTGTTTGCGGGGGCGAACTTTCTGCACGTTCCGATGATCAGGATGAAGAGGCCATAAACAAACGTCATAACATTTATTATGACAAAGAGACCGGAACTCTTGCTGCTGTGGAATTTTTCAAGAAACTTTCCGCAGAAAATAACGGCTCGCCAAAAGTTATTGGAATCGATGGAAAACCCGGGGTTAAGGAAGTTGGTGAAAATCTGGCAGCACAGTTATAATTAAAAGTTTCATGTTTCCTAAAATTTATATAAAATCAGGGGAGACCTGTTTAGGTCTCCCTTTTTTATTGTTTTAATCTTTTAATCCGTCAGCCCGGTATAATATCGCTGGTTCTTTCAGAACGGATAAATCACGTAACTTTGCATAAGGATAAACAGTGTCTCTCATAAAAGACAAACTCTATTCCAGGATAAAGCGGTTAACCGGAAAAGCCATTGGTGATTTTAACCTCATAGAAGATGGAGATAAAATCCTGGTCGGCGTATCTGGAGGTAAAGATTCCTATACTCTGCTTCATGTTTTAGAAAGTCTGCGAAAACGGGCTCCCGTTGATTTCGAGCTTTTTCCAGTAACGGTTGATTCCGGCTTCCCCGGGTTTAGAAAAGAAATCATTGAAGAACACCTTAAAAAACAGGGGTTTAATTACCTAATAAAAAAAACGAACTGTTACCAGATTATTGAGGAAAAGAGAGATCCCGGTTCTTCCTACTGTTCTTTTTGTGCTCGTTTACGCAGAGGGGTCATCTACTCAACCGCAGACAAGCTGGGCTGTAATAAAATTGCACTGGGGCATCATCTTGATGATTTTATTGAAACTCTTCTTTTAAACCAGTTTTATAACGGAAGGCTTTCAGCAATGAGCCCAAAACTTCTCGCTGACAATAACAGACATACGGTAATTCGTCCTCTTGTCTATGTGGAAGAAGATGAAATCATTGCTTTTACTTCAAGAAACAGCTTTCCGGTGATTTGCTGTGCCTGTCCCGTATGCGGCAGGGTAGAGCAGAAACGAAAAAAAACAAAAGCTCTTCTAAAAAATCTCTCTCAGGATAATCCCTCAATAAAAAAGAGCCTGCTTTCCTCCTTAAAAAATATCAAACCACGTCATTTAATGGATAAAAGTCTTTAAGAATTTTTAACTCGCTTCTGACAAATTAAGATTGATTTTTTGATTTGTCTCGCCCGGTCCCGCCTACAGGTCGGGCTTACTCGAGACATTCCGGTCAAGGACCTGTCTAACCAGCTTAGCAAGTTCCTGAGGTTGGAAGGGTTTAGCTATGAAGGCCTTGTTACTAATTTGCTTAAAGTTATCATTGACAATAGTGTCTGTAAATCCCGAAGTAATGATTACAGGCATGTCCGGACGAATTTCAATAATTTCTGAAACCAACTTATCTCCGTCCAGTTGAGGCATGATCAGGTCGGTCAAAAGGAGATCATATCGATAAGGGGTCTTCCTTAAAAAGTTCCATAGCCTCAAGACTGCTGGTCATAGCCGTGACATTATATCCCAGCCTTTCCAGAACTAATTTCATTATAGACACCGAGCGTTCTTCATCGTCCACAACTAGAACCTTTTCTGTCCCGGTCGGTATTGATTCAAAACCCGTTTTTAGTTTTCAACCATATCTTTGAACTCTTTTTTATATGCAATAGACAATAATTAATTCCTGTTTCTATAAAATAAATTATTCAAACTACAGGGCTAAAACTCAGAAAGTTTGCCTCTTTACAAAAACAGGATAAATCTAATTATCAAAGGTAGCTTACTAAAAAATAAATTTATGTTTATTCTGTTTAAAGAAGATCCGTTAATATGTGATATTTAATAATTATAGAATATTTATCATTAATGTAAACAAATTAATATCAGCAGATACCCCTATTAACAAGATTGGTTTAAAAACCTGCTAATCAATAAAAGTCTCATGGTTTTTAGCAGGCAACGTCATATGTTCATTACTGAAAGAACAGATATCTTCTTCATCCCGTTTGGATGTTTTCTGAAAACCCTAAAAATCAATAAGTATAAAAATCGTCCACCCATACAACTTCGCAGGAGCCGCTGCCGGTATCAGTACGCGAGAGAGAACTGTTCCACTTCCAACCTTCCTCTGCCCTGACAGAAACCAGATATCCTTCAAGTTCAACAACTTGTCCGGGCCTGACTTTTCTAATCTGGTTAAGGATAGTATTGTTAGCAGGAATAAGGTGCATATTACCGCTGTGACTGATAATCTCCTTTTTAGCAAGGGGGGGAGGAATCTTGTATTTATAATAATACCACCGGTTAGACTGGGTAATTTTGATGTCTTTCAGAATAGTGTCGTCTGACATAGGCCCCCAACCTAAAGCAAGATCAAAAGGCGCAAGCTGCGCTTCACGACCGGTTCGGTATCGACGCTTGCTTAAAACCCTGGCTTCAAGATAAAATGTTCTTCTGGGAATAATCTTGTAATCATTGTGTTGGAAAGGTTCTTCATCTGTAGTTTCCTGCCGGGGCTCCTCTGTGATAAGATCTTCCTGATCAAGAGGGACCCATTTTGAGTTCATATATGTTTGGAACACATAGTAAACAAGCGCGGCAATTATTAGATATTTAAAAATTTTCATAAACTTTGACTTTGACTTTGAAAATTTTTACAATTGTTTAACAGCATAACAAAATTATTATGGACGTCTCCTGAGATGTTTAAAGAATAGGTGTGCAAAAAGTGTCTGTCAATAATAGTTTTGCCGCAAAAGACTGGGTGTGCTTATTTTTAAACAATTTATAATTGTCTTTTGACGCAAACAAAGGAAAGACAGGCCTTAAATCTCAAAGGGTGACAAGGCTAAAAGGTTCTGCACAAAAAAACCGGAAATAGCTTCATTCCGGTTTTTATTAACTTTATGGTTTTATATTTATTTTTTTATTCTGAATTAGAAATCTTATTTATAAGCTCATCAATCGGGTTTGTTGTTTTTTCCGGCGGTGATGTTTTAAGCGTTTGCTCACAGATTTCTTTCCACTCCTCAGAGTCAGATTCTATGCCATAGCGGTACAGAGGGTTTTTTTTTATATAATAATCCATCTCTTTTTCAATATCGTTAATGGTAAGCTTTATGCCAAAAGTTGAAAGCAGGTCTTTTTTCTTTTCCAAAACACCCACAGAACGGACCATTTTTAAAACCCTAATCAGATCCTCTTTTTTTTCTTTCTTCTGCTCAAGGTGTTTAAGCAATTTATCATTTATGATCATCTCAAGGATTGTACTGTCATCATCGTTCTTAATCCCCCAGACAACCCGACCTGTAAACTCTTTGAGCTCCTTTTTAAAAACCAGCTCTTTTTCTTCTGTTTTCTCATCCAGGAAAAAATTAAAACCGCTATTGTTCCAGTCAAGAGCCTTGATCATCTTTGTCTCATTGTTAAGCTTTAATAACAAAGAAATATAGACATGGCTAAAACGTTCTATTTTTCTTGCGCTAAAATTAGTTCCATCCAAAGGCATAAGATAAAGACCTCTATGAATTAAAAATGGTAGCTAACATTTTTATAAAAGCGGGAATTTGCCACCTGTTCTTTTATAACAGGATCTTCTGAATTTTTAAACTGTTTTACAAGTTCATCATATATAATATTAGCTTCAGAACTATTGCCATCTTTTCCCAAAGCCATTCCCTTGTTACAAAGTGCTATTGCAAACTGCTGTTTGAGTTCCGGCTCTTCTGCGTCTTTCAGTTTTTCCAGAACATCGTCAAAAGCCTTTATTGCCTCTGTCTGGTTCCCCCGGGCGGAAAGAATTGCGCCCTTATTAAAAACAGCCCTTGCCGTCCCAAAATTTAATTTCCGGGGCCTGCTCTTTTTCATAAAGCGCCGCAGTCTCAGCCAGAAGACTTACCGCTTCCTCATGGCTTCCCTGACGGCTGAAAGTGACCCCTTTGTTCAAAAGCGCCTTCACGGTCTGAACCTTAAGAAAAATATCTTTTTCCTCTCCATATAAAGCAAAAACCCCATCATAGGTTTTAACAGCATCCCTGTTGTTTCCCAGCTGTAAAAGTACAGTTCCCTTATTCACGCAAACACCGGCTACCTGTCTTTTTATTTCCAGTTCCTGCGAACCACCAAAAACATCAATTATTTCATTAAAAACAGCATGCGCTCCGTCTATTCTTCCCTGCTGTGCGAGGGTAACACCTTTGTTTGCCATTGCTTTTACGACCAGTATTTTTATTTCCAAGTCATCTGCAGGGTGAAATTTTTTGATGAGCTCATCATAATATTCTTTTTCTTTTTCTGCGTTTCCATTTTTCCCGGCTTCAATTGCCCGGCTAAAAAGTTTTTCTGCTTCTGTTCGCTTTCCCATCTTTGTAACCATTTCACTTAATATGATAGCTTTGTTAAAAGTGAATCTTACCGCAACTGCGCAAGGCTTCCCTGTGTTTAAACTTGTAACTTTATTTAGGCTATCCTTTTCAGGTTTTTCATCTTCACTGGCACACATTGCCGCAAGCAGTACTTGCTTTAAATAACAATCAGGCTGAAACTTCTGTTAAATTTAAATTACCCGGCACTAAATATTTTTTTACATATGCAACAACATATTCCTTAAACCTGTCTTCCTGCTCTTTATGTCCGGCTTTTTTTAACCGTGCCATGTCTGCCTGGGTAAAGTACTGGTACCGCTCACGAAGCTCTTCCGGCATTGGAAAATATCTTATAACAGGCTCTTTGCCCACTCCTTCAAAAACTCCGCGTACAAGATCGTTAAATGTATGTGCTCGTCCTGTACCGGCATTAAATATTCCGCAGGCAGCTTTGTTTTTCAGCAGAAAAAGCGTAATATCAACCGCTTCATCAATATAAATAAAATCACGGGCCTGTTCACCGTGTTTTACATCCTCCCGGTGTGATTCAAACAATTTTACCGTTCCAGATTCCAAAGCTTGCGGACAAGCGTTGGAAACAACACTCGCCATTTTTCCTTTGTGATATTCGTTTGGGCCGAAGACATTAAAATATCTAAGACCGGCAACCTTATCAATCAATCCATTATTAAGCACCCACATATCAAACATCCACTTGGAAAAAGCATACTTGTTTAAGGGCCTCAATTTCGGAGTAAGTTCATCCGAGTCGGAAAAACCAAGACTTCCGTCACCATAAACCGCAGCTGAAGATGCATATACAAAACGCACATTGTTCTCAACTGACCATTGGCAGAGCCCTATGGAAAAATTCACATTGTTTTCAAGGAGATAGTCCATGTCTGTTTCGGTAGTGTCAGAACGTGCGCCAAGATGAATAACAGCTTCTATGTCTTTTGCCTGCGGTTCGTCCAGCAAATAATCAAAAAGCTCCTCCGGATGAACAAAGCGGCTGTACTTAAGCCCCAGAATGTTTTTCCATTTTTCGCTTTTGCGAAACCGGTCACACAAAACCAGATCTTTTCTTCCCTGCCTGTTAAGCGTACAGGCCACTGCGCTGCCGATAAAACCTGCCGCACCAGTTATAAGAATCATGATGAACTTCCTTTCGTATGATGCCCAAAAAAATATCCGGAACCAGAAGTCTAAAGGTTTTCTTTGTTATTATATTAAAATATCACACTCTTTCGCTGATTACAAAACTTTCTATTGCACGGTTTGTGACCTCGGGTGCTTCAATCATTACCATATGCCCGGCCTCCGGAACAATATGAAGCGTGCTTTTATCTATCTTCTTTGAAAGCTGTCTGGAAAGATCTGGGTTTGTAATTCTGTCTTCTTGACCGCAAAGAATAAGACATGGAGTTTTTGATAAAAAATTTCTGAACCGTCAAAAGATTCACAGGCCAGCACATCTTTGTAAAGCGTATTTTTGCCGTTTTCCAGTAACATTTCATACCCTTTTTTATACAGCTCCTTTGAAACTTTTCCCGCATAAGCACTTTCACATGAAATATTTATTGCCGCCTTAAAATCAGTCTGCAATAGTTCCAGATACTCTTTTGAGATATCAAAACAAAGACCTGTTCCCACAAGAATAAGGCCTTCTGTTTTCTCCGGATAGGTTGTAGCAAATTCCTGTGCAACGGCGCCGCCAAGCGAGTGTCCCGCGAGATAAAAGGATGAAAGATTTAAGCGTTCTGCAAAATCATTTAGCCATCCGGCATAATCTTTTGCCGAGCCAAAACAAAGGCCTTCCGATTTCCCGTGTCCCGGTAAATCCGGAATGATAACCGTAATAAAGTCTGAAAGTCCGTTAAGCTGATGTTCCCAGACAAAACCGTCTCCTCCTGATCCATGAATAAAGATAATGGTTTTTTTGGCGTTATTTGTTTTTTTTGACTTCCGGTAAAAAACCCTGTTTTCATTAATTGTTGCGTACGGCATAAGAAACCTTATTAAATGTCCGCAAGATATGCTGCAAAACAAAGACCCAGTCTTTCAAAAACATCTGCTGAAGGAACACCCGTGTCAGGATTCCACCCCAGGGCATTATAGTAATCCTTAATCTGTATACGGCTGTCTACTGTTATCTCCTTAAACGGTCCGTCTTTAAGCTGCGGATCTCCAAGCACCCGTTTTGGCAAAGAAAATTTCTCGACATTTTTTATTCCCTCCCTAAGATTAAAAGCGATTCTTAAGGTTAAGATTCTTTCCCCAACAATAAGCACATCTTCCAAACTAAAAGCTTTGCCCATCACCAGGGAAAGATACTCTGGAACCGCGGTTGCGGGACCGATATTGTTTAGAAAAAAACAGAGTCCGGCTGAATTCACAACCTGGCCAAAACAGGATACGTATTTATATGATTCACCTTTTCCCGAATAATCATATTTGTTTTTTATCTTTGGATGGCCCAGTTCAGGAGGAACCATCTCTTTTTCCGCAAACCAGGAACCGTATTCCGTATGCCTCCCCTGGAGCAGGTCCTGTAATATAGCTTGCCGCGAGGCCCGGGAAAAACGCGGGGATCATGAAAGGGGAGTTCCTCGCCACCACAATGCATTGCAAATTCTTCCGAACCTTTGCCGATTTTTTCTGCTGCTTTTTCTATTCCGTCAAAAAGCACTTCTCCGCCAAAACCTCTTTTTTCTGCTATCTGCTTTACAAGTTCAACAATGGCTTCATGGTTTCCCCATAAAAGGTCTATTCCGTTGGTGTCCTCTTTTGTAAGGAGGTTGTTTTCAAAACATTCAATGGCAAATGCAATGGTTGCTCCGGTTGAAATTGTATCAATTCCGGCTTCATTACATACGGTGTTAACCAGGCAGATTGACTCCGGATTATCATTCTGACACAAAGGGCCAAACGCAGCCAGAGTCTCATACTCTGGACGGTATCCTTTGACCGCATACGGCCCGTCCGACACCTCAATTTTTGCTCCGCAGACAACAGGACACCTCCAGCAGCCATATGACTTTGTCTTAAATTTAAGCAGCGCTTCTCCGCTTATCTTTTCACTCTTTGAAAAGTCCTTAACCGAACCCTTCCAGTTTTTAACTGGAGTATCGCCTATGGTTACATTTGGCTCAAGGCCTCCGGCCGTTCCCCAGGTCTGAAAGAAGCTGTATTTTGTATTGTCTTTATTATAGTATTCTTTAAGAAGTTTTCTTCTGAATATTTTAAGCTTTTCTTCTTCTGCAACAGAAACAGGCTCTGAACCGATTGCGACAACACCCTTTCAATCGCTTTGAGCCCATGACCGCACCCAGACCGGAACGTGCCGCTGCCCGGCCGCCGTCATTTATTATGCAAGACATTAAAGATTTTTTTTCTCCGGCAGGGCCGATAACAGCGGCATGCGCCTGTTTACCAAAAAGTTCTTTAAACCTGTTTTCTGTTTCTGTTACACCAAGCCCCCATAAAAAATCCGCCTTACAGATCTTGGCCTGACCTTTTTCGATAAGGACATAAACCGGCTCTTCTGAAACTCCGGTAATAAAGACCGCATCAACCCCCGCCTGCTTAAGTGCGGGGCCAAACCTTCCTCCGCTGTTTGCATCACCCCAGCCGCCTGTTTTCGGCGACTTTGCAACAACAGTAAAACGGTTTCCCCCTATGGCCTGGGGTACCGGTAAGCGGTCCGGGACAAAAACCCAAGTATGTTTTCCGGGCCAAGAGGATCTGCGCCGGGTCTTTGACGTGTGAAAAGATAGTACGCTCCGACGCCATAACCGCCAAGATAATCCTTGTATACACTGTCTGGAGGCTCCTCAAATGATATCTCTTTTTTGGTAAGATCGATCCAGGCTATTTTATGAAGAACACCTTTTAGCTTCATCTTTTTTCCATTTACTTTCAGGACCAGACATTTATACTGAACCAAAGAATTTAATTATTTCTTAAAGGATTTTATTGTTCATGTGCGTTTGGACAGCAGGCTTTGAAAAAAGAAGATTTGTGAAAGTTTCCAGGCAGAAAAAATTTATCGATGGATGGGTTTACGGCCAAACAAAACACCCTTAATTTTTTCAGGTTAGATTATAAGGATTCTTATCCTATTATCTTTTTCATTGCTGAAATGGTCTTTCCGTAATCCGGGGTATTTAATATTCCGGATCCGGACACAAAGATATCAGCCCCTGCATCAGAAGCTTCTTTAATGTTTTCCAGAACGATACCGCCATCCACTTCAATTGCGATATCAAGACCTGCTTTTTCTATTTTACTTTTGAGGTCTTTTATTTTCTGGAGCATCGGCCTAATGAATTTCTGCCCGCCGAAACCAGGGTTAACAGTCATGATAAGTATCGTGTCAACATCCTCCAGAATGTGGTCAAGAACATTAAGGGATGTCGCAGGATTTAATGAAACCGCAGCTTTTATACCTTTATCTTTTACTGCCTGAAGAGTTCTGTGCAGGTGGTAGCCTGCTTCTGCGTGAACAGTCAGGATATCACTTCCTGCTTTTGCAAACGCATCAATATAGAGGTCCGGATTTTCTATCATAAGATGAACATCCAGAGGAATATCCGTAATCTTTTTTACAGCATCAACGACCAGCGGTCCGATAGTAATATTCGGCACAAAGTGGCCATCCATGACATCAATATGAATATAGTCTGCTCCGGCATTTTCAAGCGCTTTGACTTCTTGCCCAATCTTTGAAAAATCCGCAGATAAAATAGACGGTGAAATGAGTTTTTTCATTTTAACTTTCCCGGTTAAATTGTTGTTGTTCTTCCTTGCTCTCTTCCCCGCAGTTTTATTCTTCAATGCCAGAAAAGACACAGTACCGTGAGGAGGGGAAAAATCAATGAGAGCAAAACCATTTCTACAAGATACACGTGTTCTCCCTTTAACAACAACTAGCAAAGCAATAAAACAAAACCCGGATACGCTCTTTTACGATTATATCCGGGTTTTATTTGTAAACATACCAGAGGTCTTTTAAAGAGATTTACATATTTCCAGCATTCTCTTTAGGACTTGAACTATCTTCTCCGCCAAGCAGAGCTGCATCAATTCTCTTTTTGTCAAATCTCCAGGAGTTTCCAATACGAAAACCAGGAATTGTGCCCTGTTTTGCATGTTTATAAACAGTTAAAACTGACATTTTTAGATAACTTGCAACTTCCTTTGGGGTCATTATTTCTGACATCTTTATTTCTCCTTCTTGTTAATAATAGCAAAATTGCTTCTAATCTGGATATCTTGTCTTTATTATACTAAATATAGTATTGTTTGTCAACATCAAATACTATATTTTGTGGTCATTGCCAAAAAAACCAAAAATTTGTTAAAAATAAGTGGTTTGAAGTTAAGAGACGGGGATTACTTTAAAGGAACATCCGGCTGTTTCTCTTTATTCTTCTTCTTTTTCTTTTTCTTTTTCCGTATTCTCTTTTCTAAGAGATTCTATGTCCTTTTCAATAATTAAATATTTTTCTTCAAAGTTCTTGTGTTTTTCATCGAAAGAATTAAACAAAGATTCAAGTTCGTCTTCTTCTTTCTTTTCTGTTTCTTTTAGCTCTTCTTTCATATTACTTATGCTCTGTTTCCAAGTTCCTGAATTAATTCTGTAATAATACCACAAAAGATAATATAATAAAAGCAAAAGAATTAATTTAAAGTATAATAAATTTCATCTTTACAGGCTTTAAGTTTATTATTAAAAAGCTCGATTTTTGCAAAAAGAAGTTCTTTTGAAAGCATGTCCCCTGCAATGGCATAAGCTTGTATTATTCTCATAAGGGTTGTCCAGTCTTCTGATCGGCCCTGTTTACAGACATTAAAAATAGGGCATTTCTGACATTGACTGCTGTATTCTTCACATAAAAAAAGCGGCACCTGCACGGCCTGCAGAATCTCCTGAAAATGAGAAAGATGAAAGGCTGTTTCAGAATATTTTAATATTCGCTCCCATTTTTCAAGAGCAAGGTCAAAAGAGTCTTCTCCTTCTTCATGTCTGCTTTTCATTTCTTCAAAAGTCATTAGGATCATTTTTTTACCGACTAAAAGATTATTGTATCTACTATTAAATAGTGCGTCATTTGTTTCGTTCTGTCAATACTGAGCAGTTTTGCCAGAAACAAACAATTACAGCCATAACTCTGGTTTTAAAACTGTTTTGTGCAAAATCTTTACAAAGTTAAAGCCTGTTTTAAAAGAAGCTACTGTTTAAGACCTTGTTCCGGAGTTAAGCACTGTATCTTTTTATTTTAATACTCTATAATCATAGACCAGCTGTAAATAAACGGGTGTAATTATCACAACTTAATTTTAGATAGAAAAAACATCTGCCATGCTTGAAAACCTTCCTTCTTACCTTTCTCTCTATAAAAGCGGTGAACTGCACAAAAGGGCTGAAGTTTTACAAAAAAACCTTTCCGCATGCACGCTGTGTCCATGGGAATGCCGGGCTGACCGAAACCGGGGTGAAAAGGGTGCCTGCAGGGCCGCGACCAAAATACGGGTCGCAAAAGCTGTTCCTCACTTTGGTGAAGAACCTCCAATTTCCGGCATCAAAGGCTCTGGAACCATCTTCTTTTCATTCTGTAGTTTAAAATGTTGTTTTTGTCAGAACTTTCAAATCAGTCAGGAAAATATGGGGCAGGACATTTCGGAAAAAGAGCTGGCCAAAAAAATGCTCTCTCTCCAGGAAAAGGGGTGCCATAACATTAACCTGGTATCAGCCTCTCACTTTCTGCCCCAGATCATAAACGCACTTTGTATCGCTGTTGAATCGGGACTTATCCTTCCCCTTGTTTATAATTCCAGTGGATATGAAAACCTTTGGACTCTGAAACAGCTGGAGGGGATTGTTGATATCTACCTTCCTGATGCCAAGTATTCTGATGGAGGTGCAGCACAAAAATATTCCGGTGTTAAAAATTATTCAAACACAAACCTGCTGGCCTTAAAAGAAATGTTCAGACAGGTCGGACACCTTAAGCTTGATAAAAACGGTTTTGCCCTGAACGGGCTTATTGTCCGGCACTTGGTGCTGCCTAAAAATCTGTCCAACACAAAAACTATTCTTAAAAACCTTAAAAACGCTATTGGAACTGAGCTTTCGATCAGCTTCATGTCCCAGTATAAACCCCGTCATAAAGCCGCAAAAAATAAAGATCTGTCTGTTCCGTTGTCAGAAGAAGAATATCTTGAAGCTGTTGATTGTCTTTATGGCCTGGGTTTTGAAAACGGATGGGTTCAAGACTGGGAGCCTTATGATAAAAGCTTTGTGCCAGACTTTGAAAAAAAGGATTCTTGGAACTAGCCCCTGTTTTTCTCTGTTTATAACACGCTTTGTTTTTAAAAAGGTTCTACAGCTCTGGGATGGTCCAGCACCTCTGGTTTAAACTCGTTTTCCATGGACTTGTCTTTTTAGGTTTTTTATTATATTGTTTTTCTTATCATAGCTACCAATCTATAACATTTGCAAAAATTTTTACCGGGAAAACCCTTCCCGATAAAACAAGGAGAAAAAAATGAACTTTAATAAAATAAAACTGGGCTTTATCGGCGGCGGAATAATGGCTGAAAACATCTTGAAAGGGATACTTCAAGCCGGTCTGATGAACAAAGCCCAGATAACTGTTTCGGACCTTAACGCTTCAAGGCTTATCCTGCTCAAAAAACAGTTTAATATAAAAACAGAAAAAGATAATAAGAAGATCGTTTCTCAGTGTGACATTATTGTGCTTGCGGTTAAACCTCAGAACATGAAAGAACTGCTTGAAGGAGTAAGCGAAAACAGCAACAATAAAAAACTTTTCATTTCTATTGCTGCCGGAATAAAGTCTGCTGCCATTTCAAGAGATCTTTCCGGTAAGGGCCGTATTGTCCGCGTCATGCCAAATGTCGCCGCAAAAGTACTTGAGAGCGCAAGCGCGGTCTGCAAAGGACCTCAGGCAAAAAACGATGATATAAAAGCCGCATTAAACATCTTTGATGCTATTGGAAAAACCGTAATTGTAAAAGAAGACCTTATGGACGCGGTTACCGGTCTAAGCGGAAGCGGCCCGGCATATGTTTTTCTCTTTATCGATGCAATGGCTGACGCAGGAGTTAAGGCCGGGCTTCCCAGAGCAACCGCTCTTAAACTTGCGGTACAAACTTTCTTTGGTGCTTCAAAGCTGCTGATTGAAACAGGAGAAACGCCAGCTGCGGCCAAAGACCAGGTTACTTCTCCCGGAGGAACAACTATCTGCGGGCTTCATTCGCTTGAAAAGGGCTCAGTCCGTGCTGATATTATAAACGCGGTTGAAGCCGCCATTTTAAGATCAAAAGAACTGGGACAGTAGGTTTGTTCCGTCTAAAAAGTCAAAGCCGAAACATTTAAATCTTTCGGCTTTTTCTGAAAACAAGCTGTGTTTAAGTTTAATAATAAAAGCTATTTTTCCTGATTCACATAGACTTTTTTATTGGGCAGCCTTACAAAAAACTTTTCGTTTTCGTCCTGCTCAAAATATTCTGCTATTCGGTAATAGGCTTTTCTTAAAAAACGTGCCGGAAATTGTCCTTTTTTAACCCGGCAGTAAGGCACACTGTTTCTGTCAATAAAAAAAGACCCCAGATCAAGGGTCTCTGTGGTCTCATCATTAAGCTGTATTTTTATAACACCTTCATCTTTTACAACATCAACCACAACAAAGGGTGTGCTCTCAACTATTACGGGACTGGTCTCTTTGTCAACCCGGAGAAGATAGTCTCCGCCAACATCGTTTTCAAGACTGCTACAAAAAAGAAGCAAAATGTTCCTGTTTATAATCTGTGCGCCATTATGAAACCAGTTTCCTTCTTTATCAATTTTTATTTCTTTTTCAACTTTCTGCGCTTTCTTTGTCAACTTTTCTTCCTTTTTAAGCAGAAGGAAAAAGGTGTTGTCTACTTTTATCTCTGTTTTTTCTTTCAGTTTTTCAATATACCGACTGAAAGCCTCGGCTTTTTTCTTTTGGAGAAGACTGTTGGTAACATTACTTTTTTCTTTTTCCATGCTGAATGTTTTTGGTATTCCTTTTTCTGTTAGCTTTATCAGGAAAGAACCCTTTTCTGTTTTATAAGCAGCAGAAATATAGGGCTTGTCTTTGTTCAAGCTGAAAATCTCATTTTTAAGCTCCTTGTCAACTCCGATTCCAGGCACATAATCGCCCTATTCTTTTGAGCTCTGTTTTTTCCAGCTTAAGGTCTGCTTCTCCCCACGTCTTTCCCAGCTTGCTCTTTTTTTCATTAAGGTTTAACAAGAACAGCTGCGGCCCAAACTTTTTGTTTCTTCCAGCGTCTTTATTTCTCTGACTTTTTTCTCAACTGCTGTCTTAATTTTTTCAAGTTCCGGAACGTGCTGTTCCTGCCGGTCTTCCAACTTGACCAGGTAATATTTCTGACCAACAACAAAAACAGGGGCCAGCTCTCCCCTTAAAAGAGCAAAAGATGCTTCTGAAAAATCCTGTTTATCCGGCAAATCTTCGGAAGACTGTCCATATGCAAAAGAACCTGATTCCCGAAGAACAAAATTATTCTTTTTTGCGTACTCCTCAAGGTCTTTGCTCTTAAAAAGACGGTTAAAAGCTCTTTTTGCTTCCTTTAATACCAGCTCTCTTGCTTTTTCCTTTTTAAGTTCTTTTATTATTTCTCCGGTTACCTGTTCAATCGGTTTGATTCCGGCCTTTTTAACCTCTTCTACTTTAATAATATGAAAACCAAATTGTGTTTTCACGAGAGGACCAACCTCGCCGGACTTTAATGAAAAAGCTGTCTTTTCAAAGGATTCTACCATTGTGCCCCTTGAAAAATAACCAAGGTCTCCGTCCTTTTCCGCGGAAACAGTATCCTCAGAATACTTTTTAGCAAGGCTTCCAAAGTCTGCTCCGCTGTTTATCTCTTCTAGTATTTTTTCCGCTTTTTTCTTTATTTTTTCTTTTACTTCCGAATCAGCATTTTCTTCGACTATAAATAAAATATGTCGAGCCCGGACTTTTTCCTCTTCAGAAAACTGGTATGGATCAAGCTTATAATAATCAGCAATATCCTGTTCTGAAATTTCTACTTTTTTCTCAAACGCCACAGGGTCAAAAACAAGAAATTTTACCTTTATTTTTTCGGGGACAGTAAAATCCTCTTTATTCTTTCCATAATAGTCCTCCTCTTCCTCTGCAGATACAAGAATCTCTTTTTTTACTTTTTCAGGAGAAAAGTGAACATATTCTATTTTTGCGGTTTCTCCCTTCCAGAGCAAAAGTATCCTCTATTTCTTTTTTTGAAACTTTTACAGAGCCGGTCACCATTTTTTCAAGAGCATTAACAATAAGACCCTTCTTCCTGTTGTTTTTCAAAATCCTTTGCAGAAATTGCATAATAACCTAAAACTTTTTCATAGGCCCGCTGACTGAAAACTCCATTTTCCTGAAAAGTCTGTGTTTTTACGATTTCTTTTCTGACATCCTCTTTTGAAACACGAATATTTAGTTTTTTTGCCTGCTGAAGAAGAACTTCCTTGTTAATCAGCTGGTCAAGCACCTGCTGTTTAAGGCCAAGCCGCCCTATCATCTCGTCTGAAAGCTGATCTTTATATATATTTGTATAAAATTGAAGCATATTTTTATAGGCCTCTTGAAACTCTTTCATGGAGATTTTTTTCTCTCCAACCGTTACAACAGGCTCTTTTATGCTATCCTTATTACTACTAAACCCGTAAAAACCTACAAAAACAATTATAATAATTCCAAACAAAAGCTTGATAATCCAAGACTGGGCTTTTTCTCTCATTAACGACAGCATGTTTCTCTCCCATATAATGGTTTTAGCAGACTATATTTTACTATTAAAAGCATATATTTTAAAATCAAGATGTTAGTAAAATATTCTAAATTTATCAAGTTTTATTATTTGCTTGCACTTATTTGCCATGTTTGATATTAGCCAATAGGAGTAACTATTTATGTTAATCGTTCAAATTGTTTTTTAGGAGAAAAACATGTTTCTTGACCGCTTTTGGGGTCTGCTTTCAAACGATCTGGCTATTGATCTGGGAACAGCCTCTACTCTTGTATATGTTAAAGGACAGGGAATTGTTGCAAACGAGCCTTCTGTTGTCGCCATAAGAAGGGATCCTGGTGGTGGGTAAAAAAATACTTGCGGTTGGAAACGAAGCAAAAAAAATGCTCGGTAGAACACCTGCAAACATTACCGCAATCCGTCCCATGAAAGATGGTGTTATTGCAGACTTTGATATTACCGAAAACATGCTTAAATATTTTATCCAGATCGCTCATAAAAGAAAAAGCTTTGTAAGACCAAGAGTCATTATTTCTGTTCCCTCGGGCATAACCCCGGTTGAAAAAAGAGCGGTCAAAGAGTCTGCCATGCTTGCAGGTGCAAGAGACATATATCTAATTGAGGAACCAATGGCAGCCGCAATTGGTGCCGGACTGCCGGTAAGCGAACCCATTGGAAACATGATAGTAGATATCGGAGGCGGCACAACAGAAGTTGCTGTAATTTCACTTTCCGGGATAGTATACAGCCAGTCAGTAAGAACCGCCGGAGACAAAATGGATGAAGCAATCGTCCAGTATGTTAAAAGAAAATATAATCTGCTTATCGGGGAAAGAACCGCCGAGCTGATAAAAATAACCATAGGCACTGCTTACCCAGAAAAAGAGATAAAAACAGTTGATGTTAAAGGGCCGCGATATGGTAACCGGAATTCCAAAAACCATGGAAATCAGCTCTGTAGAAATTATGGAAGCTATTGCCGAACCGGTAAACACAATTATTGAATCGGTCAAAAGCGCACTGGAAAGAACCCCTCCGGAACTCGCATCTGACATTGTTGACCGCGGAATTGTTCTGGCTGGAGGAGGCGCTCTTTTAAGGAATCTTGACAAACTTTTAAGAGAAAAAACCGGCCTTCCCATAGTTATAGCTGAAAGTCCTCTCACTGCTGTTGTTATGGGCTCAGGTATGGCTCTTGATGAGCTTGACCTTTTAAAAGATATTGCCTTCGATTAGTTTTAATAATGATAAAAAATGTCACAGTTTTTCTTAAAATACAGGAAAATCTTTTTTCTGGCAGCTTTGCTGCTTATCTCCCTAACCCTTTACGCCACAAGGGTTGAGAAAAAAAAAGAATACAATCTTTTTGATAGAGTTGTACTGACAGCCTTTTATCCTCCCCTTAGAGTCACCTCTTTGTTTATCGTTAAAACAAACCTGTTGTGTAAGAAATATCTTTTTCTGATAAATCTTGAAGAAGAAAACGCTTTACTTAAAGAGCAGGTTAAAAAACTTGAACTTGAAGGTCAGCTTTTAAACACCAGGGCAGCAGAAAACAAACGGTTAAGAGAGCTTCTTTCCTTTAAGAAAAAATATTCATACAAAATTATACCCGCCGAAATAATTGGTCGTGATCCTTCCAGCTGGTTTAAAACAATAATGATAGACAAAGGCTCTAATAGCGGAATTACTCCGGGAGCAGGTGTAGTAACACCTGCTGGGGTTGTCGGCAGAGTAATAAATGTTTCTGGAAACACTTCAAAAATATTATTAACAATTGATGCAAACAGCTCTTTTGACGCTCTGGTAAAAAGAACAAGAGCAAGAGGCGTTGTTGAGGGTGGCGTTGAAAACCTTTGCAAGCTTAGTTATGTTTTGAAAACCGAGGACATAAGGATAGGTGACACTATTGTCAGTTCCGGTCTTCACAAGCAAATACCGGAAGGGATGGCTTTCGGAGAAGTCTTAAATATAACAAAAGACAAAAAAGGTTTTTTTCAGGATATCGCAATAAAACCTTCTGTTGATTTTTCAAAACTTAATGAAATTTTGATCGCAATAGATAAACAGGAACAAATATAAATCAATGAAAAAAAAAGTCTTATTTTTATTAACCGCTGTTCTTCTCCTTTTTATACAGACCCATCCTTTTCTCCCTTTTGGAAAAGACGGTATTCGTCCAGATCTTTTTTTTGCTCTTGCTGTTTATGTGGGAATCTGCTGTAGAACCATAAACGGTGCTCTTGTTTGTTTCTTGTTGGGTTATTTTTTAGAAATTTTTTCGGGTGCAAATTCGGGCCTCTATTCAACAATATATTTAAGCACCTTTATTGCCATAAAACTGCTTTTAAAATATTTTTCTTTTGATACCGTCGCAAAAATAATGGGGCTACTTTGTGCCAGCCTTGTTGTTAAGTTTTTTATAATGCTTGTTTCTTTCTGTGTTATATATGACTTCAGTTTTGCCTTGTTTAGAAAAATCTTTTTACTGGAGTCCATTTATACCTTTGTTTTATCTCCTTTTATTTACCAACTTCTTTTAAAAATCGATAAACACAACAAAGAAACTCCTTATTTCTTCGGTTCCAAAAAAAATGTCTCTCAAGCTTAATGAAACAGCTGTTGAAAAAAGCATAAGTAGCCGGATTAGGATAATTATTATTTTTATCACCCTGTTCTTTGTTTTTGTTCTTTCCAGATTGTGGTATCTGCAGATACTTAAAGGAGAAAGATTTAATGAACTTTCAATAAACAACCGGATCAGGATAACAAAAATTCCGGACTCCAGGGGCAGAATACTTTCTAAGGACGGAGAAGTGCTGGTAAAAAATATTCCGTCTTTTGACCTGAGCCTTATCCCTCAAGACACCCCGGACATAAATAAGGTCCTAAAAAACGTTTCTGAGCTCCTGGGTCTGGATTTGAAAAAATTATTAGAAAAGTATGAAAAGAAAAAAAATCGGCCACCGTTTGAACCCATACTTCTAAAAGAAGAGCTTCCCTGGAATGAGATGAGTCTTGTCTTGTCAAAAAAAATGGCCCTTCCCGGAATAAACATCACGGTTGTTCCAAAGCGTTTTTATTGTGTTGGAAATTTTGCACCGCACGTTTTTGGCTTTCTCGGCAAAGCAAACTATAAAGAATTGGAAAAGTACGGCTCTGAAAAATATCTTTTGGGCGATATGGTTGGCAAGTTCGGTCTTGAAAAATGGGGAGAAAAATATCTGAGGGGAAAGCCTGGCGGACGGCAAACAGAAGTTGATGCTTTTGGAAACAGAAAAAAGATTTTGGCTGAAATTCCTCCTGTTAATGGACAAGATATTATTATTTCAATAAACCCTTTTCTTCAAAAAAAAGCAGAGAATCTTTTAAAAGACAAGGTTGGTTCGGTTGTTGCCATGGATCCTGACAGTGGCGAAATAATTGTTCTTACAAGCTCGCCGGGATTTAATCCAAACCATTTCGCAAGAGGAATAGAACAAAAAAAATGGGGTGCTCTGACCGGCAACCCTTTTCACCCAATGCTGAACCGAGCCCTGCAAAGCCAGCAGCCACCGGGTTCTGTTTTTAAGACCATAACCGCAATTGCTGCGCTTGAAGAAAAAGCCGTTGATCCCCATAAAACAATTTTTTGTTCCGGTTCTTACAAGCTCGGCAACCGTTCTTTCGGGTGCTGGAAAAAAAGCGGCCACGGCTGGGTCGACATGAAAAAAGCTATTGTACAGTCTTGTGACTGTTATTTTTACATTCTTGGCTTAAGTGTTGGAATAGACAATATCTCAAAATATGCAAAAATGTTCGGTCTTGGTGAAAAAACTGGTATTGGTTATGAAAACGAAAAAAGCGGTTTGGTTCCCAGTTCAAGCTGGAAAAACAAAAAATACGGCAAACCCTGGCAAAAAGGAGAAACTTTAAACACCTCAATCGGCCAGGGCTTTCTTCTAACAACACCAATACAGATAGCTGCCGCATACTGCGGTATTGCAAACGGAAAAAACATACCTGTTCCAAGAATTGTTCTTGAAATAAAAGAAAACGGACAGAAGAAATTTTTTAAAAAAGAAATAGGACGCAGACTTAACCTTTCAGCTAAAACCTTATCCTATATCAGGGATGCGCTGGTTGCTGCGGTAAACGATCCGAAAGGAACGGGAAGAAGGGCAATAGTAGAAGATGTTATCGTTGCCGGTAAAACAGGAACGGCTCAGGTTGTCAGTAAAAAAAGGAATGTTGATGAAAAGAAAACTCCTTATAGATTAAGAGATCATGCCTGGTTTGTTGCTTTTGCTCCGGCAAAAAATCCGGAAATTGTTGTTTGCGTTCTTATTGAACACGGGGGGCACGGGGGTGCTGCGGCGGCACCCGTTGCAAAAGAAATAATATCTAATATCTTAAAAGATAGTATTTTAGGCTTTAAATAATTAAAGAAAGACTTATTAAATGTTTGACCGACGGCTTATAATAAATTTTGATTTTTTTCTGCTTTTTGTTGTCGTTCTGGTTTCTTTTTTCGGTATCGTTAATCTTAAAAGTATCTGCACTTCCAGCGGCGGAGAAGTTTCTCCTTTTTTTTATAAACAGATATACTGGATAATTATAGGCCTTTGCTGTCTTTTCATTATTATAAATATTAACTATTTGAGCATTATCAAATATGCATACTATTTTCATATTGTTTCTATTGTTGTGCTTTTGTTTGTTCTTTTTTTCGGAAAGACAATATACGGTTCACAAAGGTGGCTTGCTCTGGGACCCCTTTCAATACAGCCATCAGAAATAACAAAAATAACCTTTATTTTGGCCCTGGCAAAATTTTATACTGAAAACATTTCTCAAAAAGCTTATGTCTTAAAAGACCTTTTTATGCCGGCACTTCTTCTTCTTGCCACTTTTTTACCTATATATTTTCAGCCGGATCTGGGCACGGCCGGTATAATTTTATTAATTTTTATATTTATGAGTTTTTTTGTAAATATAAACAAAAAAACTTTGTTTTTTGTTTTTTCATCGGTTCTTGTATTAATGCCCTTTTTCTGGTTTTTTTTAAAAGATTACCAGAAAAACCGTGTTTTGGTTTTTTTTAACCCGGAACGTGATCCTCTAAATGCGGGGTATCAGATTATTCAGTCTAAAATCGCTGTTGGATCTGGGGGGGTTCTGGGCAAGGGTTTTATGCTGGGAACCCAGAGTCAGTTGAGGTTTTTGCCGGAACAGCACACAGATTTTGTTTTTTCTGTCTGGGCTGAAGAGTGGGGGATTTGTTGCCTGTTTTTTTCTTTTACTTCTGTTTTTCTCAATAGTTTACCGCGGTCTTGCAATTGCATCCGAGTCAAAGAATATTTATGGCTCTTTTCTGGCAATTGGAATTTCTTCTCTTTTTTTCTGGCAGATTTTAATAAATATTTTTATGACGCTTGGGACTTTTCCCGGTAGTTGGCGTTCCCCTTCCTTTTTTCACTTACGGCGGATCTTCAATGCTCTGCAGCATGTTCGGTATCGCTTTTCTTTTAAATATAAGCATGAGAAAATTTACATGATACTCTCTGAAAATTAGTTGAAAATGTTTGCTTAATACTATATTCTATATGATTAATCCAAAAGCGGTCTTTTTTGACCAAGACCGTTAAACAAAAAAACATCAGACAACACTTTTTGATAAATTGTTTTCATGTGGCTGTCTAAAAGATATTTACAATAAAATTATATTGTTACAAATCTTTAGCAAAAAGGACTGTTTTGGAAAATTTCTGGAAAGATTTTCTGTTGCAAATAAACAAAAAAACTTCTCCGCAGGTTTTTGAGACCTGGTTTAAACCTTTAATTCTTATGGAATGTTCTCAAACTTGCGTGACAATAGGTGTCCCTAAAAAATTTTTTTCTGACTGGCTAAATGAAAATTACCGCGACCTTATATCGGGTGTTATTTTTAACATAACAAAAACAACACCCGATATAAAATTTAAAGTCTGCCAGGAAAGCCCCTGAAAAAGTCTCGGCAGAGGCCAAGCCTAAAGATAGAAAAAAAAGATTATTATGTTCCTAAAAACATTAATGGAAGCTATACTTTTGCTAACTTTGTAGTGGGGACAAGCAATCAATTTGCCAATGCGGCTTGTCAGGCTGTGGCAAACAGTCCCGGAGAAACATACAATCCGCTGTTTCTTTATTCTCACTCCGGTCTTGGAAAAACACACCTTTTGCATGCAATTGTTCACCAGTGTTTAAAAAAAAACAAGAACGCCAAAACATATTACGTTACTTCAGAGCAGTTCACCAATGAACTCATCAATTCTATTCGATATAATAAAATGCTGGAGTTCAGAAACAAGTATAGAAATATTGATGTTCTGCTGCTGGATGACATACAGTTTATTGCCGGCAAAGAAAGAACCCAGGAAGAATTTTTTCATACTTTCAATTCTCTTTTTGAACTAAAAAAGCAGATTGTTGTCACCAGCGACACAAGCCCCAGAGAAATTAACAAGCTTGAGGAAAGAATACGGTCCCGTTTTCAGTGGGGACTTATCGCAGACATGCAACCGCCCGAAACAGAGACAAGGGTTGCGATTTTAAAGAAAAAAGCTCTGGAAAAAAACATTTCTCTTACAAATGATGTTGCTTTTTTACTGGCCAATAGTGTAACATCAAACATTAGAGAGCTCGAAGGTCTGTTAACGAGACTTACTGCTTTTTCTTCTCTTATGGGCCAAGATATTACCGTAGATTTTACAAAAGACGTCTTAAAAGACTTTATTAAAACAGACGACCGGGAGACAACTCCCGGAAGAAATACAAAAAACCGTATCAAAATACTACAATATCAAGCTGTCAGATCTTAAAGGAAAAAAGAAAAGCAGCTCCATTGTTCTGCCTCGACAGATCGCAATGTATCTTACCCGTCAACTTACAACTCTTTCCCTGCCAGAAGTTGGGCAACAGTTCAGCGGAAAAGATCATTCAACCGTCATATATTCCGTTAAAAAAATCGAGGGTTTAATAAAAAAGGATAAAAAAATAAAAAACGACATAGACCAGCTTTTAAAAAAGTTTTAACCTGTCTTTTCCAGATTTTTATTTGATAAATTAAAAATGAGATTGTTAGCGCAGAAAATTAAATAAAAACAGAAAGATTACAAAATGAAAATAAAAGCCCCTAAAAGCACCCTGTTAAAAGCTCTTTCAAGAATTCAGGGTATTGTGGAAAAAACAAGTATCAAGCCAATTACGGCAAACGTGCTCATTTCCGCAACAAACTCTGAAATTTCATTCGCAGCAACAAATCTTCAGCTTGGAATGGTAGCAAAATATACAGAGGTGGAAGTAATAAAAGAAGGAAAAGTCTCTCTCAATGCAAGAAAACTTTTTGAAATAATAAAAGAACTTCCAGAGGGTGAAATTGCTCTTTCCGAGCATGAAAACTACAGAATGAAAATTTCCTGCGGAAAAGATGTAAACTTTAACATCCTCGGTCTGCCGCCGGAAGACTTTCCTTCCTTTGCAAAAGAAGAAGAAGAAAATTTTGTTGAATGGAAAATAAACAAACTTATCAAAACCTTTGATCTCACATCTTTTTCCATATCAAAAGATGAGACAAAGCTGAACATTAACGGGGCATACCTTGAAGCCGGAGAAAAAGACCTGACCAGAATTGTTACAACAGACGGTTACAGGCTCTCAATTATGGATTCTGCTCTTGGAAATGCTTTTCCTTTAAACAAGGGTCTTATCCTTCCACAAAAAGGAATAACAGAACTGAACAAGATTCTCCTAGAAAAAAAATCTGAGGAGAAAACTGTTTTCATAATGGCAAACAAACATAGTTTTGTCGCAAAAATAGGAGAGGTGGTTCTTTACATAAGGCTTATTGAAAAAAGTTTTCCGGAATACAAAGTAATAATTCCCGGTCCGGAAAATAAAACTTCTGAGCTTTTCCTCGAAAAAGAACTGCTTCGTCCAACCTTAAAGAGGATGCTTATTATCTCAACAGAAAACAACAGGCCTGTTGTTTTTTCTTTCAAGAACAACTCTTTAAATATTTTTACAGAAGACAGCGAACTGGGAAGTGTCAATGAAGTTCTGGCGCTTAAGGAAAAAATACAAAAAGAATTTTCTTTTTGTATAAATTGTGGCTACCTGCTTGATATTCTGAATGCTGCAGAAGATGATATTGTTATTGAATACAGTGCCAATGAAAATGACAAGCCTATTGTGGTAAGACCAGCTAATAAAAATAACATAACCTATATAATCATGCCGATGATTATGAGCTGAGAAAAAAATGGATTTTAGTTCAAGTTTTATCTTACTTGTTGTTATTTTTGTTTATCTTCTTTACAGCTTTATTAAAACAAGAAAAAAACAAAAACTTGCCGTCACACCAAAAGAAACGGTTGTGGAAAAAGCTGCTACAGATTACGAAAAGCATGTCCTTGCAGCCGTAATTGCGTCCTTAATGGGTGACAACAAATACATAATTAAGAGTATTTATCCGACCGGACAGGTTAACGAAAAAAAATCGTTCTGGAAGGTTTCCGGCAGACAGGAAAGTATGAACACTAGATTGTTTTTTAGAAAAAAATAGATAGGAGAATCAATCAATGGCAACAAGAAAATTTAAAATTAGAATTGATGGTAAGGTTTTTGAAGCAGAAGTTGAAGAAATCGGCGGAGAAAAAGCTGTACAGACAACTCCACCTGCGGCAAAAACTGCCCAAGCGCCTCTTCCCCGGGAGAGTTCCGGCAACAGAATTGTCGCTCCAATGCCGGGAAAAATTCTAGCCATAAAAGTTTCAAAAGGCCAGCAGGTAAATGCTGGAGATACCGTGCTTATCCTTGAAGCAATGAAAATGGAGCAGGAAATTAAATCTTCAATTAGCGGAACTGTTTTAGAAATTTCTGTTTCAGAAAATGATACCGTTAAAAAAGATCAACCCTTAGTCCTTTTCGGATAGG
>PVMK01164413.1_pt1 | contig 31010 bp, 33 predicted proteins | sample 1853481 | NCBI WGS metagenome assembly PVMK01 (sample SAMN08533507, study PRJNA380276) | Marine sediment metagenome, whole genome shotgun sequencing project.
CATTTTAAGACTATTATTTATCGTCTCACGATACACACCCTGGCAATCTTTGTCTGTTGTTACCTTTAGATGATTAATTCCTTTATTTAGGTCTAATGTAATCTCGTTTTCGGTAGTATTTATAATTGTACCGTTTAAATCTATGGTGTAATTAGAACCACCGGAAAGTTCCAAGTTTACTCTGCTGTTTGCTGTATTTACTCTTGAAAATACTGATAGATCTTCTGGTTCGGTGATAACCACATTAAAACAAAGTTCGTAAGTTGGCTGGTTTTCTACCGTTATACAAACGGTATATTCTCCTGCTTCCAATCCATCGAAAGTGGTTGTGCTTGTAAAAGCATTCGATTCGTCCAAACCATTACCGGTGAGTTGGGCCGTATAGTCAAAGGATTCGACTGCGGTAATTTCTATACTGCCGTTATTACTGGACCTGCAGGTCTCACTGCTTATAAGCAATGTAAAGTTATTTGATGCCAGAGAAAAGCTGCCACATATTTCCAGGCTCCAGTCGACAAGAGTTCCAAGATCCAATGAGGCATTATCAGCTATTTTTAACTCCCAGTCGCCATTGGAAAATTCAGAATTAAGGTCGGATAAATTACCTTCGGGTCGAAATGAACCCGTATATGGCGCCGAACCGCTCGCAATTGGATTCGGGGCATCATCATCAAACACCGTATCAGTGAAATTATCACCGTCATCGAAAAGATTACTTACCAATGTCACTACGGTGCCTTCCGGGCTAACCAGCGAAATGGTTAAATCATCAACCCAGGTATGTGTTATATTTAAGGTAACATTTACATCATCAATTCTTATGACATTAGTGATATTTAAAACAGAAGTAATTCCAATTGGGTCATCGTCCGGAATATTTATTGGAGTATCTGATGAATTAAAATTCTGGCAAACAATATTTTCCGTAGTAAAATTAAACACTGTCGATGGAGCAGCTATACCACATGGATTGGATGCCGTAACCCTCCAATAATATTGTGTGTTTGGACTCAACATGGTATTGGTAAAGCTTGTTAATTGCGTTGTTGCCGAATCAATGATATTGGTAAATCCGTTATCGGTAGCTATTTCTACAAAATAATCCAGGACATTATCATCTCCAACCCATGCCAATAGGGCGTTTAAGGAAACATCAATAGCATTATCTAAAGGTAAATTCAATACTGTTGCGTTCACCGTGCTATTATAAACATTCAAATCAACCTCTGTATTGTATGACGATGATGGTGCGGTACCTTCAACAGTAATGGTATAACTGCCTGCCGAAACGGAACCTGTATTGGAAATGGTCATAGTTATGAGGGTTCCATTGGCCGAAGCAGATGTAGGACTAAATGCAGCTGAGGCACCTACCGGGACATTAATTGCCGCAAAAACCGTTGTTTCTGAAAACCCACCGAAGGTATTGTAAGTAAAATTGTAAATGGCATCATCCGGCTGGCAAATATCAATTAAAGGAAGGGAAGCGTTTATCACGAAGTCCACTTCAATAATGGTAAAATCCGAACTATTAAGAGCATAGAATATATTGCCATTGGCTTCAACCATTACTCTTGCCAGGGTCGTTGTTGTAGCAGTAGGAATGATAACGCTTTCAGAACCGTCATTAGCAACATTACTTGCCAAAGTAAAGGGGAAGGTCAATCCACCATCAATAGATAATAATAAATTTACGTTAGCTGCATTAACAGGAGGCATATTTGTATTGGCGACATCCCAGGTTATGGTTTGAATTGAACCTATTTCCCAGGTTACGTTCGTAGATTGGGAAGTGACTGCAAAAGGGCCGGAGCTGCCATCTACCGTTACTCTCATAGTATCAAAGCTACTTTGTGGCATTTGTCCAATACCATTGGTTTCGGAACGGTCACGAACGGTAAGTGCGAAGTTAAGATCCCTGCCAACAGTCGAGACAGTTTCCCAGGTACTATTATCGATGGATTCTACCGGATTTGTTTCAGTGAGTTGCCCGGCAATTACCCTGGATAATATAGGCATATACCTGTTCGGTAAAGTGTTTGGGGGCCTTGATCTCCAGGTAGCTCCTGTTGTCTTTGCAGGCCCGAAATTAGCGCTGGTTGTAACCCCATCATCAATTTGTTCCCAGGTATAAGTATGGACATCTCCGCCATCGGGATCGGTGGTCGATCCTTTTAAAATAAACGCTGTGCCCTGCGGAATGGTATAATCATTCCCTGCATTTGCTACGGGTGGATTATTTGTAATAGCAGTACTTGTCCAACAGGTTTTGGTATCCAGATTGTCTAAAATCTGGTCGATACTTATGTAATGAAAATAAGGATCGGTATGGTCCTGTACATCATCTGGTCCAGTAATTCCGGCATATCCCATTATGGTCGTCCCGGAACCCGGTTCAACATTAACGCCTGATCCTTCACTTTGAAATGACCAGGTATGTTCAGCCCCCATCTGGTGACCAATTTCATGAGGCACATAATCAATATCAAAGAAATCGGACATATAGGGACCACCGTCATTGTCTGTAAACGCATGTGAAGAGAACCCGCTTCCTTTTTGATTATCTTGACAAACACAGGCAATGCACCCCGAAAACCCGCTGTTATCTAAAGCATTATCTACTTTGTGGAACAAATGACCAATATCGTAGTTTGCCTCCCCTGTAAGGCTGGTTAGTGTGCTTTGCAATTCAGAACTGAGGCTATTGTCATAAGGGTCTGTTTCCGCATCCGGGAAAATAAGTTCCGTACCTGTTACCAAAGTAAATGTGACTGCCATACCCACTTCAAAAACTTCATTGGTCCTGTTTAAGGTGGATACCACCTGCGCCAATGCATCGGCTTGAGCGTCGCCATTTCCCGCATTACCATCATCCCAATAATTAGTGTATTCCCCGGTGGTGGAAATGGCAATTCTGAATGTTCTTAAAATTTGATCGTTGGCATCTCTGTTGGCGGAGGTATTTTCCCTATTGGCAACATTAATGTCTTCGGTTAAACATTCGAAGGATTTGGAGCTATTCAAATTGGCATTTCTGTTATAAACCAAATATTCACCATTAGGTATTCTGGTAGAAGGTGATAAAAAGCTAAGGGAGCCATCCGGGTAGGAAATCATAGCATTTACCCCAAGTGGCGTCACACTAAAACGAACCCGGGTCCCTGGATTAGCAATGCTAAATCCCAAATACGTTTTAATATTGGGAAAGCGCATGGCAAGTTCGTCTGAAAGTACAGGAGCTTCAATGACTCTAAAATCTTCAAATATTCCTTTTTCGTTTGGGAAACTAACGGTAGTATTTGACCTGCCACTAAACTGTCCTCTAATAGGGACTTGCACGAGGTGTTCTTTGAATTTAATATTTTCAAGTTGAAAGATCTTATAGTTGTTGTGATCTAAATTTTTTAGTGAATTACTTTGTGTACCTTCCTTGATAGTGGCTTCATTCCAATAATTTTTCTGGCTATAAACAGAAAATGTCACTAAAAAAAAGGAAATAATTAAAACATAATGTAGATTTGTTTTCATAGGTGTTTTATAATGTAGGCCGCCCAGTAAAGCCTAACAAAGTTAAATTATTTTTTGGGATTCCAAAAAAAGCCCCTTTTTTATGAATAAGACGATTAAATACAGAGATTACAACAATCAAGCGGCCACAGTTATCACTATTGGTACTTTCGATGGTGTACATTTGGGGCATCAAAAAATTATTGCGGGTCTTGTAAAAACCGCAAAAGACACCAAATTGCAGGCATTGGTATTGACTTTTTTTCCGCACCCAAGAATGGTACTCCAGAAAGATACTAAGATCAATCTTATAAATACAATTGATGAGAAGATTCAATTGCTGGAGCGTTTGGGAATTGATCATCTTGTAATAAAGAAATTTACAAAGGGTTTTTCCAGATTAACAGCCCTGGAATTTGTTGAGGAAGTCCTTGTAAACAAGCTTAATATAAAGCATATAATAATTGGCTACGATCATCATTTTGGAAGAAACAGAACAGCGAATATTGATGATTTAAAAGAATATGGTGAGATATATGGGTTTGAAGTTACGGAAATAACGGCAAAGGATATTAATGAGGTTACTATAAGTTCTACTAAAATTAGAAAGGCTTTATCTGAAGGTAACATTGAAATTGCAAATACATATCTTGGATATCAATTTATGCTTACCGGAACCGTAATTGAAGGCAGGGGTATTGGCAGGGATATTGCCTTCCCTACTGCAAATATTCATATAAAAGAGGACTATAAACTCATCCCGAAAAACGGATCTTATATTGTTAGGTCCAAGATTGATAACAGCATGGTTTTTGGAATGATGAATATTGGAACTAACCCTACAGTAGGAGGTAAGACCAAGTCTATAGAAATTCATTTTTTTGATTTTAACCAGGATATTTATGGCAGGAAAATTAAGATCGAACTTTTAAAACGATTAAGGGACGAATTTAAATTTGAATCTGTTGAAGCTCTAAAAAATCAACTGCAGCAAGACAAATCGAATGCTTTGGACTTCATAATTAATAAATATGCTTGATCGATTATTATTTAAACGCATAGATAATAGCGCTCTCATAGTATTTAGGATCATATTTGGGCTGCTTATTTTTCTGGAATCTATTGGGGCCATTTTAACCGGTTGGGTAAAGCAAGCCATGGTCACACCCGATTTTACATTTTCCTTTATAGGCTTTGAATGGCTACAACCGCTTCCCGATTATTGGATGTACCTCTATTATATAATCATGGGTCTTTTTGGATTTTGTGTTATGATCGGTTATAAATACCGATTTAGCATAATAGGCTTTACGATATTATGGACGGCGACTTATTTAATGCAGAAAGCATCTTATAATAATCACTATTATTTATTAATCTTATTGAGCATTATAATGATATTTCAACCGGCAAACAGATACTTGTCTGTCGATGCAAAAAATAATCCAGCCATAATTAAATATTATATGCCCCAGTGGTGTAGTTACGTGTTTATTTTGCAGATGGCGATTGTCTATACCTATGGTGCTATTGCTAAAATATATCCGGATTGGCTAGACACCACTGTCATCGAAATATTTATGCAAAACAAGCAGCATTACTATATAATAGGAGATCTTATCCAGCAAAAATGGTTTCATTATTTTATAGCATATTCGGGAATTGGGTTTGATTTATTAGTAGTGCCGCTGTTACTTTGGAGGCCAACAAGACAATTTGCGTTTTATGCCTCTATTTTTTTTCACATATTCAATTCTATCGTTTTTCAGGTTGGGATTTTTCCATATCTGTCATTAGCGCTGATTTTATTCTTTTATAATCCTGAAACCATTAGAAACATTTTCTTGAAGAAAAAAGTGTTTTACAAGGTCAATGAGGTAATAAGGCCTAAGTACCGACAGCAATTTGTTGTCTTTTTTTTGGTATTCTTTAGTATTCAAATCCTGTTACCTCTTCGCCATTGGGCAATAAAAGATGATGTGCTGTGGACCGAAGAGGGCCATAGAATGTCCTGGCGCATGATGTTAAGATCTAAGTCCGGCAATGCCTCCTATAAGGTATTGGACAAATCCAATAATAGGGTCATACCAATTACAATCAGTGATTATTTAACTAAAAAACAACAGGCCATTGCCAGTTCAAAGCCCGATATTATCTGGCAGTTTGCACAGCATTTAAAAACTCAGTATAAGAAAAAAGGAATTGAAATCGAAGTTTATGTAAATTGCAGTGTGAGTGTAAACAGGAAACCCTTTCAGCGCCTAATTGACCCTAAAGTGGACTTGGCTTCTGTAAAATGGGATGTATTCAAACACAGCGATTGGATTTTACCTTCCAAACAAGATTAAATATCTGTGTAATTCCTTAAATTTGTCCCTTAAATTTTGATAAATGCTACAAGTACCTTTTATAAGAGAACATAAAGATTTAGTTGTTGCCCGATTAGCAAAGCGAAATATAGATGCCACTCAAATGGTCGCTGATGTAATTTCTTTTGATGAGGACCGAAGAAGGCTTCAAACGCAGTTAGACAATGCTTTGGCTGAATCTAATTCATTATCAAAAGAAATTGGAAAATTATTTAAATCGGGAGCAGTACAGGAAGCGAATGCCTTAAAAGAAAAAACGACACAATTAAAAGAAAGCACCCGGCAATTAACCGAACAATTAAATGCTAAAGTAGAAGAACTTCAGGAGTTACTTTACCAGATCCCCAATTTACCCCATGAATCTGTTCCCGAAGGAAACTCAGAAGAGGATAATGAAGAAGTTTTTAGAGAAGGGGATATCCCGGATTTAGGCGATAATGCATTGCCACATTGGGAGCTGGCAAAAAATTATGATATTATAGATTTCGAACTGGGGAATAAAATTACAGGTGCGGGTTTCCCGGTTTATAAGGATAAAGGCGCAAAATTGCAGCGGGCATTGATCAATTATTTTTTAGATAAGAACACGGCTGCAGGTTACAAAGAAGTGCAAGTGCCACATTTGGTTAATGAAGCATCAGGATATGGAACCGGTCAACTACCGGATAAGGAGGGGCAGATGTATCATGTAAATGGGAATGGAGACAATTTATATCTTATTCCTACCGCAGAGGTACCGGCAACCAATTTATATAGGGGAGATTTGCTCTTAGAAAACGAATTGCCCAAAGCGATTACCTGTTATACACCTTGTTTTCGACGGGAAGCAGGAAGCTATGGTGCCCACGTAAGAGGATTAAACCGACTACATCAATTTGATAAAGTTGAGATCTTACGGGTAGAGCACCCCAGCCGATCATATGAAGCCTTAGACGAAATGGTTGAGCATGTGAAAGTAATTTTAAAGGAACTAAAATTGCCCTATAGAATTTTAAGACTTTGTGGAGGAGACCTTGGGTTTACTTCGGCTCTGACCTTCGATTTTGAAGTGTTTTCTACAGCACAGAAGAGATGGCTCGAAATTTCCTCGGTCTCTAATTTCGAAACCTTTCAGGCCAACAGGTTGAAATTACGTTTTAAAAACAGTAAGGGCCAAAGCGAATTGACACATACTTTAAACGGGAGCTCTTTAGCATTACCAAGAGTATTGGCCGGGATTTTGGAAAATTACCAAACAGAAAATGGGATTATTATTCCAGATGTGCTGGTTCCTTATACAGGGTTTACAAATATCAATTAAATTGTAAGAAAAATCTTCTCAATAAAATTAAAAAACCAGTATTTCATCGATTAAATGTAATAAAAACACGCTGTTTAACGAATTTATACATTTTTTCTTTGTTATTTTAAAAATAATTCGGAAGTTAGTACCGCTTAAGCCAATTAACCTACTTAATTATGAAAAATTTTAAACGCATTGTATTATTAGTTGCCTTGGTGGTGCTAATAATTAAAGTTGTTTTATAATTGAAATTTTGAATATGCCCCAAATCGAATTACAATTGTTTCACAATAGAAAAAAGCCCGATAAAATAATTGAATCATTTTTAAAAGCCTGATTAATAGCACATTTATTTTGGATGGTAATGCCTGAACTTTTGTTCAGGCATTTTTTTATAATAACATTAGTAATAACTCACATAGACATTTGCTATATTTACCAAAATCGGCATGTTGAAATTTTCATAATTCGTCCGGTTTAGAGGTTATCTTAGCTAATAATTTATATTCTGATGAAAGTATTAATTCTTATTTGTGCTCTTCTTTTTTCGAACTTCGTTGTCTCGCAAAACGAGCAATTGGCTTTAGATTATTTTAATAGTGGGAAATTTGAAAAGGCATTGATTTCCTATAAAAGATTATATGAAAGCAATAAAGGTAACGCGAATTACCTCATAAAAATTGTTCAGATACATCAGCAATTAGAACAGTTTGATCTTGCCGAAACCTTGCTCCATGAGCAAATGAAATTAAATAATAACCCACAATATCTTGTAGAACTGGGATATAATTTCCAGCTGAAAAAGGATCAGGAAAAAGCAGATGCTCTTTATAGCGAAGCTATTTTGAAGATCGAAGAAAACCCTATTTATGCCTATAATGTTGCAAGTCGTTTTGAACAACATGCATTAATAGATAAAGCAGCATTTGTATATGAAAGAGCGATGGAGTTAAGGCCTGATTTAAATTTTAATATCCAGTTAGCACGTATTTATGGGGAGCAGGAAAAGATTGAGAAAATGTTTAATAGTTATGTTAACTTTCTTGAAAAGAATAATGCTTTTATAATTCAGGCAAAACGAATTTTTAGTGATTATATAACCGAAAATGGGGATAGTGTAAACAACAAATTATTGCGAACGGTATTGCTTAAAAAAATACAATCTAAGCCTAATATTCTTTGGAATCAACTGTTAAGTTGGCTTTTTATCCAGCAAAGGGATTACAACAAAGCTTTTGTACAGGAAAAAGCAATATACAAGAGGGAACAAGAGACGATGATGGGTATTAAAGATTTGGCTGAGATTACCATCGACCAGGAGAGTATTGACATATCTAAAGAGATTCTTACCTTTATTATAAACAATGCATTCGATTTAGAAACTGTTCTTGAGGCCCATAAAAAGTTTCTCGAATTAGAGTCTAAATATGCATCAGACAGTGATTATGAAAAAATTGATCAAAAATATAAATCGTTATTGAATGCATTTGGAAGAATTCCACAAACCATAGATTTACAAATATCTTATGCACATTTTATGGCCTTTTATTTAGGTGATGCGAAAGCAGGATCCTTATTTTTGAAAGAAACTCTAAAAATAAAATCATCACTGTTTCACGAAGCAAAGGTCAAATTGAAACTTGGGGATATATTGGTCTTTCAGGAAAAATTTAATGAGGCCCTAATTTATTATTCTCAAATTCAAACAAGTTTAAAGAATAGTACGATATCTCAGGAAGCCAGATTTAGAGTGGCTAAAACAAGTTATTATAAAGGCGATTTTAAATGGGCAGAATCACAACTTAAAATATTAAAATCGTCAACTTCCCAACTTATAGCAAATGATGCCCTGGATCTAAAATTGCTCATATCCGATAATAAGTTTGAAGACTCCACACATACCGCTTTAAAATTATACGCCAAAGCCGATTTATTGGCTTTTCAAAACAAAACAGATGATGCGATTTCCGTTTTAAGTAAAATATTGCAAGACCATAAGACAGAGTTGATAATAGGACAGACCTTATATAAACAAGGACAATTATTTGAGAGCAAGCAGCAATATGCTAAGGCAGAATCCAATTATAGCCGTATCATCTCAAATTACAAGGATAGCATTTTAATTGACGACGCCTATTATGCTTTAGCTGAACTTTATGCTAAACAACTGGGGCAACCCGACAGTGCCCAAACCTTGTATGAGCACATCATCTTTAACTACGAAGATAGTATCTATTTTGTTGAAGCCCGAAGAAAATACCGAGCATTACGGGGTGATGCCATAAATTGAATGAGGGTAATAGCAGAGACCGAAAGACTTATTATTTCTAAGATTACCTTGAAGGATGTCACTTTCTTTTTGGAGCTCATAAACACACCACATTGGATAAAATATATAGGGGACAAGAAGGTAAGGACAATATCGGAAGCAAAACAGTATCTTAAAAATGGAATCCTTAAAAGTTATAAAGAAGAAGGTTTTGGGTTTTATAAATTATCATTTAAGAATGAAGGTTTAAATGCAATAGGTATTTGTGGGTTGGTTAACCGGAAAGAATTGGAAGATGTGGATATTGGCTTTGCTTTACTTCCTAAATATGAAGGAAGAGGTTTTGGTTTCGAAGCTTCTATAGAAATAATGAAACTGGCACAACATAAATTCGGTCTTAAAAAAGTAACCGCTATAACTTTGCCAAAAAATATGAATTCCATCAAATTATTGAAAAGATTGGGTCTAAAGTATCAAAAAACGGTAATTCCCTTTGAAGATGGCGAAGAACTCCTGTTATTTGTAAAAACCTTTGCTTAAAACTCATTCTAAGCACAAATACATTAAAGAATGTACATTTATAATGTGACTATAAATATTGACGAAAGCATCCGTGAAGAATGGCTAAACTGGATCAAGTCTCATATCCCAAAAGTACTTGCTACCGGAAAATTTATCGAAGCTAAACTTACTAGGGTTTTGGTTGAAGAGGAATTAGGAGGAACAACTTATTCTGTACAATACAGAGCAAAATCCCGTGAAGACCTGGAACATTATTATATGTATGATGCCGAAAGGTTAAGGAACGACGGGCAATCGAAGTTTGCAGATAAGATGTTGGCATTTAGAACCGAACTTGAAATTATTGATGAATATTTCCCGGGATCAGATTAACAACATTTACAAATCATGTTTTTATGTCAGTAAAGGCCAAAAAGTATTTAGGACAGCATTTTTTAAAAGATGAGAACATTGCAAAAAAAATAGCTGATACTTTAACCTTCAAAGGTTACGATAAGGTTTTGGAGATTGGCCCTGGAATGGGAGTACTTACAAAATACCTGCTACAAAAGGATATTAGTACTTACGTTATAGAGGTCGATTCGGAATCGGTAGAATATTTAAAATCCAAATACTTAAATCTTGCACCACGTATTATCGAAAGGGATTTTTTAAAGTATGATCCTAAAGAGATTTTCAAAAAAGAACCCTTTGCTATTATTGGCAATTTCCCATATAATATTTCTACCCAAATAATTTTTAAAGCTTTAGAACTTAGAGATCAAATTCCGGAATTTTCCGGGATGTTTCAAAAGGAGGTCGCACAACGTATTTGCGCTAATGAAGGCAACAAAGTGTATGGCATTCTCTCGGTATTGACACAAGCATTTTATAATGCGGAGTATTTATTTACCGTACCCCCACAAGTATTCAGTCCTCCTCCAAAAGTAGAATCGGGGGTATTAAGGCTTATCAGGAAGGAAAATTACACGCTGCCTTGCGATGAGAAACTGTTTTTTAAAGTGGTAAAAACAGCCTTTCAGCAGCGCAGAAAAACACTTCGTAATAGTTTAAAAACTTTCAATTTAAGCGATAATTTAAGAGAAGATGTTATCTTTGGCAAGCGTCCGGAACAATTAAGGGTTTCGGAGTTTATTGAACTCACAATATTGATTGCGGGCCAGATAAATACTTAAGAATATTTAGTGGAAGAGAACAAAGACAATATACCGTTTCAAATAAGCGATGAGCTTATTGAAAAAGTAGAGCATTTAATAGATTCAAAGAAAGACACCAAAACTCTTGAATTATTAAATGAATTCCATCATGCCGATATTGCCGAAATTTTAGAGGAACTCAATTTTGAACAAGCCACATATGTTATAAAACTTCTGGACAGTGAGCTGACTTCAGATATTTTAATGGAGCTTGACGAGGACGATCGTGAGAAGATCCTTAAAAATCTTTCAGCAAAGGAGATCGCCGAAGAAATTGAAGAACTGGACACCGATGATGCCGCCGATATAATCGCGGAACTTCCTGAAGAACGCCAGGAAAATGTAATTGCCCAGATCGAAGATGAAGAACTTAAGGCCGACATCCAGGAGCTGTTAGCCTACGATGAGGACTCTGCCGGTGGACTTATGGCTAAAGAACTGATAAAGGTTAATGAGAATTGGTCGATTACCCAATGCGTTAGAAAGATGCGGGAGCAGGCTGCCGAAGTCACGAGGGTACATTCTATTTATGTGGTAAATAACGATGACAAACTCTTAGGAAGACTGTCATTAAAAGACCTTTTAGTAGCTAATGCAAGGGCCAATATTGAGGAGGTTTATATTCCAAAAGTAGATTTTGTCCATGTAGACGATAACGTTGAAGATGTGGCCAGGGTGATGCAAAAATATGATCTGGAGGCCATTCCTGTGGTTGATGAGAATGAGACACTATTAGGAAGAATTACCATTGACGATATTGTAGATGTTATAAAAGAAGAGGCAGAGAAGGATTACCAGCTTGCTGCGGGAATTACCCAGGAGGTAGAGGCAGACGACAGTATTTTGGACCATACAAAAGCCCGTTTACCCTGGTTGATCTTAGGGCTTTTCGGGGGTTTGGCAAGTGTTTTTATCTTGGAAGATTATGAAACTTTGATGACCGATCCCAATGTAAAGAAATTATTCTTTTTTACGCCCCTTATAGCGGCTATGGCCGGAAATGTTGGTGTACAATCCAGTGCGATCATAGTACAAGGACTCGCTAATGATATTGTAAAAGGGAGCCTGTTAAGAAGGCTGTTGAAAGAGGTTGGGCTGAGTATGATTAACGGTATTGCATTAGGCGTATTGGTCATACTTTTCGGGGTTATAATGAACTATGATTTAAATTTTAGCCTAACTATTGCTGTTTCCATGCTTTGTGTGATAATCGTTGCTGCTTTGATCGGAACTTTTGTTCCTATCATTTTAGATAAAAAGGGGATTGATCCTGCTATAGCTACGGGGCCGTTTATTACCACCAGCAATGACATCTTCGGGATTTTCCTATTCTTCTACCTGGCAAAACTAATATTAGGGTTTTAATCAGAAATTATTACGGAAAAATGAAAGCGATACATATAAAAAATAAATTTTCAAGTTTCTCAAAAAACTGGCATCCCCATCAAATCGCGGTGATCGATAATATGCAGGTACTATTAGCAAAAATTAAGGGTGAATTTGTCTGGCATGCGCATGAGGATGAAGATGAGCTTTTCCAGGTAGTTAAAGGAACCTTATATATGCAATTTAGAGAAAGGACCGAAGTTGTTAACGAAGGAGAAATAATTGTTGTTCCTAAAGGTATAGAGCACAACCCTACAACCAAAAACAACGAAGAAGTACATGTGCTGCTTTTTGAGAAGCTGTCCACAGCCCATACCGGGAATGTTAAACATGAAAGAACACAAACCGTCTACCCCAAGATATGACTTTTGTCATGCTGAACTTGTTTCAGCATCTCTTAATATTTACCTTTGAAATAAATTTTAATAAGATTTCTGCTTTCCTGCCCGTTCGGTCAGGCGGGCGCAGAAATTAAGCATGAAAATACTTCACCTTGATATCAATCATTCATTACTCCTGGATCAGCTCAATGATCTGGGACATGAGAATCATGAAGATTATTCATCATCAAAGGCAGTCGTTGAATCTAAAATAGAGGCCTATGACGGTATCATCATACGGAGCCGGTTTACAATAGACCAGACCTTTCTGGATGCTGCCAAAAAATTAAAATTTATTGGACGCGTAGGAGCAGGTCTGGAAAACATCGATTGTGATTATGCCGAAAAAAAAGGCATAACCCTGATCGCTGCACCCGAAGGGAATAGAAATGCGGTGGGGGAGCATATATTAGGTATGTTACTATCGCTTTTTAACAATCTCAATAAGGCTGATGCTGAGGTTCGGCAGGGCCAATGGTTAAGAGAAGATAACCGTGGTATCGAACTCGATGGGAAGACCGTTGGAATTATAGGCTATGGAAATACGGGGAAGGCCTTCGCCAGGAAATTAATGGGATTTGAGGCTGAAGTGATATGTTATGACATATTGAAAAATGTCGGCGATAAAAATGCGATCCAGGTTTCCCTGCAGGAATTATTTGAGAAGGCAGACGTGGTTAGCTTACATACTCCGGAAACGCCTTTAACGATAAACATGATCAATTCTCATTTTATAGATAAATTTATTAAACCATTTTGGTTTTTAAATACGGCCCGGGGGAAAAGTGTGGTAACTAAAGACCTTGTTAGCGCCTTGAAATCGGGAAAAATATTAGGGGCCGGTCTGGATGTACTGGAATATGAAAAATCCAGTTTTGAAGCATTGTTTACTTCCAATAATTTACCACTGCCATTTCAATATTTAACTAAAGCGAACAATGTGATTTTGTCGCCTCACGTTGCGGGATGGACCGTAGAAAGTAAAGAAAAATTAGCCCAAACCATTGTCGATAAAATTAAGGCCAAATTTTACTAACTTTCGTGAATGAAGAAAACTATTCTGGTTTTTAGTGCACTTATCATCGCTTTACTTGTTCTGTTTCAATTGAGTAAATACACATTGGTCTCAGGGAATTTGGGTATTGAAATCATTATCGGCATTATTGCAGTTCTGTTCTTTTTTGTTGGGGTTTATATTAATAAGAAAAGTTTACAAAGGCATACACTTGAAATTAAGGAAATTGACCATTCAAAAATTGAAGCCCTGGAGATCAGCAAACGGGAGTATGAGGTTCTTCTTCAGATCGCCTCGGGATTGTCTAATAAGGAAATCGCGGAAAACCTCTTTTTGTCCGAAAGCACCATAAAAACCCACGTGTCGAATCTGCTCCTTAAATTAAATGCAAAACGACGAACACAGGCCATTCAAATTGCTAAAGACATTAATATTTTATAGTTTTAGTACTTCGGTATTAGCGATTCGGTACTTTAGTATGAGTACATTATATGCATTTAGGTATAGCTTTGCGGGTAACTATTAATCCAAAATTAGAAAAAATGAAATTAGGTGCATTCTCAATTAGTCTCAGCGTCAAAGACCTCAATGATTCAAAATCATTTTATGAAAACTTCGGGTTTGAAGTTTTCGGGGGCGATATGTCCCATAATTATCTCATCATGAAAAACGGAAACGCCCTAATAGGGTTGTTTCAAGGTATGTTCGAGAATAACATTTTGACATTTAATCCCGGCTGGGACGAACAGGCTAACACGCTGGAATCATTTTCAGATGTAAGGGAGATCCAACAACATCTTAAAAAAAAGAATGTTAAACTTGAATCGGAAGCGGATGAGACATCCTCCGGCCCGGCAAGCTTTGTAGTGATCGATCCGGACGGAAATACCATTCTCATCGATCAGCATATTTAAACCAATATAAATATTATGAAAAAAACGATTAAAAAATATGGAAAATACGCCGCCTTAGTCGGTGCACTACTGTTTATGGGGAGTCATTTCATCGATTGGAACATGGACTATGATCTCCTTGAAGTTTTTGGTTATATTTCTATTTTAACCTCCTTGTCCTTTATATTTTTTGGTATAAAACACTTTCGGGATAAGTTAAATAACGGGTTGATCACGTTTAAGAATGCCCTGCTTATAGGGTTAGCCATTTCGTTAATTTCGGGTTTGGTAATTGGTGTTTTAGATATTATCTATGTTACGGTTATTAACCCGGACTTCGTTACCGAGTATATGCAGTATACTTTAGAGGGAATGGAAAGCACCTTAACACCGGAACAGTTGGCCATAGAAAAAGTTAATCTTGAAAAGCAAATGGAACTTTTTGATTATCCGGGATTTTCCGGGTTATTTATGTTTGTCCTTGTATTTACAATCGGGTTAATTATATCCTTAATTTCATCCTTAATTCTACAACGTAAAAATTCAACTTATGCAATCTAAAGCGACCTCGCCGGAACAGTATATAAACGAACTTCCCGACGATAGAAAAGAACCTCTACAAAAATTAAGACAAGTTATTTTAGACAACCTGCCTAACGGATTTGAAGAGGCAATGAGTTATGGGATGTTGGGATATGTTGTACCACATTCCATTTATCCGGATGGGTATCATTGTTCTCCCGAATTGCCATTACCATTTATGAACCTTGCTTCACAAAAGAATTTCGTAGCGGTGTATCATATGGGGGTTTATGCGAATAATGACCTTATGGCCTGGCTCACTTCGAACTATCCCAAATACAGTAATCGAAAACTGGACATGGGTAAAAGCTGTATTCGATTTAAAAAAATAGAGGATATCCCTTATGAACTTATAGGAGAACTTGCGGCAAAAATGAGTGTTGAAGAATGGATCGGTATCTATGAATCCAGCATTAGAAACAGATCTAAGGATTAAAGGTAATTTTTATGAACATTGGTTCTTGAATTGTAACAAAACAGAATAATATTATACTAATAAATCAGATAGAAAGATGAAAAAAAGAGTAACTGGATTAGGCGGGTTCTTTTTCAAATCGAAAGATCCGGATAACATCAAGGCATGGTACGGAAAGCATTTAGGATTACCTGTCGATGCCTATGGATGGACCTTTTGGTGGAAAGATAAGGAAGGAAAGGACTGTTCTACACAATGGTCGCCATTTAAAGACGATACCAACTACTTTCAACCCAGCGAAAAGGAATTCATGATGAATTTCAGGGTAGAGAATTTGCATGAACTACTGGCTACTTTAAAGGAAGAAGGTGTCACTGTGGTGGACAAGGTCGAAGAATACGACTATGGAAAATTTGGATGGATCATAGATCCTGAAGGCAACAAAATAGAGCTCTGGGAGCCAATCGATGCCGCCTTTCTTTAATTCGATTTATTTTTTTATTACTTTTAATGTTCAACTAAAAACACAAAATAATGTCTGATGAAAAAAATTTACGAGACGACCTAAATGAAATGTTAGGCGATGCAAAAGAGGAAGTTAAAAAAGCAGCCGAAAGAGTAAGTTCCAAGGCTGGAGAATTTGCCGATGAGGCTAAAGAAGCATTTGATGAGGCTAAAGAAAAAGCCTCAGACTTTGCAGGTGAAGCCAAAGAATCTGCTAAAGAATTTAAAGAAGAGGCCAAGGAAGCTTATAACAGGGCATCCGGAGATAATAAAAAAGTATTGGCGGGAGTTTTCGCCATTCTATTAGGTGGTTTCGGGATTCATAAATTTATATTAGGATATAATAAGGAAGGCTTTATTCTATTGGGGTTGACTATTGCATTGACCATCTTTAGTTTCGGACTGCTTTCCTGGTTAGTTTGGATCTTTACGCTTATAGAAGGTATTATCTATCTCACTAAAACAGATGAAGAATTTTATAATACCTATCAGGCCGGTAAAAAAGCCTGGTTCTAAAGGTAAAAATGTAAAAAAGTCAAAAAAATATGTGATTTGACTTTTTTATTTTAACTTATTATCGTAATATTGCAATATATAAATATTACAATATGGGAACCACAAAAGCACAGATTTTTTCAGAAGATCAAAATGAACTGGCCCAGGCCTTTAGAGTATTGGGACATCCTGCAAGAGTTGCCATCTTACAGCACGTAAGCAATCAAAATTCTTGCATTTGTAATGATCTGGTTGAGGAGATAGGACTGGCACAAGCCACCATCTCGCAGCATTTAAAAGAGTTAAAGAGTATTGGTTTGCTTACAGGCGAAATAGAAGGAAAGCGCATGTGTTATGATATTAACCTGGAGCGTTGGACCAAATTACAAAACCAGTTGAATTCATTTTTCAATACAACAAAATTAAATTGTTGTTAAACAATAATAACATTAAAAGATAGAAATTATGAAAACACTTAGAAAGGAAACAAGAAGCTGTTCACGATCAAATTCAGGAATTAAAAGCAATCATAAATGTGAAAGAAGTAATGAAATAAGACCCTATGCATCAATTGGTTATTTTGAATCCATGTCTTTGCTTAAATAGACTGTTTCAATTAACACAGGAGGTTAAATTTAAATTCATTTAAAAAACAAAACGATGAAAACACAAGAATTATTTACAATATTGCAAGAACATCAAGACAAATCCTTGCTATTTGAATATGCTCCAAATCTATTTGTAGGAGCCAATTATCACATTACTGAAGTAAAGCATACTTCGATCGATGCGGTAGATTGCGGTGCCAATACCGATGCATGGAAAGAGACCGTCATTCAGTTATGGGAAAGCCCTAAGGAAATCGGTAAAAGAGATTATATGAAGGTGAATAAGGCCTTGGCCATCCTTGAAAGAGTTGGAACGATGAAACCTTATACTTTGAATGCCGAAGTGAGGTTTGAATATAGCAATGCCACTTTTCATACCGCACAATTATATGTTAACGATTTCGAATTACAGGATGACCGGTTAATTATTAAATTGGCCGTCGAAAAAACGGATTGCAAAGCTAAAAGTGAATGCTGTGCACCACAAACGAAAACTGCTGTACTCGAAGAAGCATGCTGTTAATTTATGACTGAAGTTTCTACAAGGCCATTAGTTAAGAAGGATTGGGATTCGGTTTCAAAAATATATGCTCAAGGTATAGCTACAGGAATAGCAACTTTTGAAACCGAAGTATCCGATTGGAAACAATGGAGCGAAAAGTATCTAAGGTCTTGTAGAATAGTGGCAATTGACGATGGCATGGTCGTTGGATTTGCTACTTTAGCAAAGGTATCACCACGTAAGGTTTACAGAGGAGTCGCCGAAGTAACTGTTTATGTTGATATAAATTATAGGCGTCGGCAAATAGGAGAAGTGCTTTTAAGGCAACTTATAAGAGAAAGTGAAGCACATGGCTTTTGGACCTTACAGGCCGGAATTTTCTCTGAAAATCAGGCCAGTATAGAATTACATAAAAAGTGTGGATTCAGGGTGGTTGGAATAAGAGAGAAGATAGGGCGGCTCAATGGGAAATGGCATGACAATTATTTTCTGGAAAGGCGCAGTATAAAAATAGCTTAATTTAACAATGGAACTCCCGCCTTTCTGCCCGACTGGCAGGCGGGCGCGGGAGATTAATATGAAGAATATATTAGTACTTTGCACAGGAAATTCCTGTAGAAGTCAAATGGCCCATGGGTATTTAGAACAATTTGCAAATGACGAGGCCAATATTTACAGTGCCGGTATAGAGACGCACGGATTAAATCCGGGTGCGGTAGCCATCATGCAAGAAGACGGAATCGATATTTCCGGCCACAGCTCAAATCACGTTGAAGAATATTTCAGTGTAAATTTCGATTATATCATAACCGTTTGTGACCATGCCAATGAAAATTGCCCTTTCATTCCAAGGAAAAATGCCCTAAGGTTACATCAAAATTTTTCCGATCCTTCTAAAGTTAAAGGAACCGAAAGAGAAATTCATGCAGCGTTTTTAAATACCAGGAATGAAATTAGGGAGTATTGCAGGAGTTTTATTGAAAATAATTTGAATTAACTCTCATGATTTTCCATAAACTTGCGTTCCAGTTCGGCCTGAAATTCTTCCATGACAGGGCGTACCGTACTCTCGGGTAGATCGGCAATTCTAATATACATTAACCCGTCAACGGCGTTATTGAATAAGGGATCGACGTTGAATCCAATAAGTTTGCAGTTTTGTTTGATGTATTTTTTTAGCAGAACCGGCATACGGAGGCTTCCCGGTTCCAATTCATCAATGATCTTATCGAATTTTTGAAGATCGGCTTCGGTAGCATCAAAAACAAAATCCTTATCGGCATCCTTAAGTTTTACTTTAAATTCTTTTTTAGGATGAACATATTGTGCTACATAAGGATCGTAATAATGGGATTTCATAAACTCGATCATCAACGACTTCGAAAAATTTGAGAACTGGTTACTTATGCTCACGCCTCCAATTAAATATTTATGTTCAGGAAAGCGAAGAGTTGTGTGAACAATACCTTTCCAAAGTAAGAACAGGGGCATTGGCCTTTGTTGAAATTCCTTGATGATAAATGCCCGGCCTAATTCAATAGAACGGCTCATCATTTTATAGAGTTCAGGTTCAAATCGAAATAGATCCTGAAGATAGAAACCGTTGATGCCGTATTTTTCAAAGATTTTGGATCCCAGGCCCATTCTATAGGCTCCCGCGAGAAGTTTCTTCTCATCATCCCAAAGGAACATATGGTGGTAATAGGTATCAAAGGTATCTAAATCTATAGCCTCATTAGTGCCCTCTCCCACCTCACGGAATGTAATTTCGCGTAATCGCCCGATCTCACGCAAAATATTGGGAAGCTTACTGGCCGGGGCCATATAAACTTCATAATTCTTACTTTTAAGCAATCTATAATCCCCCTCCTTAAGGTCTTCTATTTCTTTGATCATAATTTCCGTTTTTATTGGAGTTACGATCTTTTTGGGGAGTTTAGGTACTTTAAGGGTGGATGAAAAATTATTTAATTTTTTCTGTTTATCCTCAAAAGTCTTCGATAACATGTATGTTTTTCGTCTTAAAAATTCAGAAAAGCCAATGAGGGTTCCATATTCTTTCTGGTCTTTTACCGAAATGGGCCTCCCGATACGTACCTTAATCAAACGCCGCTTTTGGGTGAGTAATTCCGATGGCAGTTTCGCGGTTCGAAAGGTGTCGCTTATCTGGGATAATTTATAGAAGAGCTTACTGTTTTTAGCATGAAAATAGATTGGGACTATTGGGACTTCGGCCTTTTTCACCAATTTCATGGCGGCTTCTTCCCAGGGTTTATCTACAACCAATTTCCCATCCCTATATGTCGATACTTCTCCCGCCGGAAAAATCCCTAAAGGCCTGCCTTCTTTTAAATGAAGGAGAGAGTTCTTAAATCCTGTAACACTGGATCTTACATCTTTCCTGTCTTCAAAAGGGTTAACAGGCATAATATAAGGTTTCATTGGCTCAATACGATGTAACAGGAAATTAGCAATGATCTTAAAGTCTTCGCGCTGTTCCAACATAAGTTTTAAAAGCAAAATACCATCAATTCCTCCAAGGGGGTGATTGGAAATGGTGATATAAGCACCATCCTTTGGCAAGCGCTTTAGGTCTTCATCGGGAATTTCGAATTTAATTTGGAACTCGTCCAGAATACCATTTAAAAATTCAAGATCCCTCAAATGTTTATTTCTGTTATAGACCTTATTAAGTGTGGATATTTTTAAGACTTTCATGAACAACCAGCCAAAGAAAGTTCCAATAAAACCATATTTGTCAACTTTTACGGCTTTTGCGACTTCTTTTGCAGTGACTAATCCCATGAATTGTGTATTGAGCGAATTACAAATATACTTAAAACGAATAACAAAAATGAAAGCTTATTTAGTAACTATTTGAACGGTATCCTGATACAACTGTTTTAATAATACCGTTTTATTTTTTTCTAAAGATTGAATTACCTTTTCATTATAATGTCGAATGGTGTAAAGTGATACATTCTCGTAATAAGTTACTTTAAACTTAGCTTTTAAGCGCATGATCAATTTAATAAGATTGTTGTAGTCATTATCTACACAAACCGAAAAGCTGATCGCCGAGTTTTGTATCATATCAACTTTCATTTTATACAGGTGTAACAGACTAAAGATCTCGCTAATATTTTCTTCAACTATAAACGAAAAATCCAATGATGACAATGAGATCAACACTTGATTTTTACGCACAATAAAGCAAGGTACATCGGGATCGAGATCTTTACCCTTTGCCACACTGGTTCCGGCATTTTTTGGATTTAGGAATGACTTTACAAACAAAGGAATCTCTTTTCTTTGAAGTGGTTGCAGGGTTTTTGGATGGATCACAGAGGCCCCATAAAATGCTAATTCTATGGCTTCCCGATAGGAGATTTGATTGAGAAGTTCAGCATTTTCAAAGTATCGGGGATCGGCATTTAAAATCCCCGGGACATCCTTCCAAATGGTGACACTGTCGGCATTTAAACAATAGGCGAAAATTGCTGCGGTATAATCGCTACCTTCCCGGCCCAGGGTTGTTGTAAAATTGTTCGAATCGCTTCCCAAAAATCCCTGGGTAACATTTAAAACATTTTTATTGACTTCCCTGGATATAATGCCTTTTGTTTTTTCCCAATCTACATGAGCATTTCTATTGTAATTATCCGTTTTAATAAAATTGCGCACATCGAGCCATTGGTTATCAATTCCGACTGCATTTAAATAATCGCTTATTATTGTGGTAGAAATTAATTCACCGAAGCCCACAACCTGATCATAAACAAAGTTATAATCGGGAGATTTATTCCTGTCAAAAAAGTAACTCAAGTCATTAAAAAAATCGGAAGTTTTTTTAAAAACAGATTGCTGATCCTCTTTGTTAAGGTCCGGGTCAAAAAGATCGAGTAGAATAGCATTGTGATATTTCTTGACCTCTTGTATTGAACTTAAAAGCTCTTTTTTATTATTGAAGTAATTGTCAATAACCTTTTCAAAAGCATTGGTCGTTTTTCCCATGGCCGAAACGACAATTAAGGTATTTTCGTATCCAACGGTTTCCAGAACTTTTACAAGGTTTTTTACACCTTCGGCATCTTTTACAGATGCACCTCCAAATTTAAATATTCGCATCAATCAATTTTTGACTTATAATTTTTAATCCCCTGTTCATCGAGTTGAACAACATCCCAGTCTCTTAATATTTTTGCACCTTTCTTTTCATAGAAAGAAATCGCTTCCTCGTTCCAATCCAAAACCTCCCAACAGATACGTTTTACATTTAATTCATAACCGTATTTAACCACCTCATCCAATAGTGCTGTTCCCACTCCCGTGCCTCTCATTTTTTGACTTACAATCAGGTCTTCCAAATGTAAGATCACTCCTTTCCAGGTAGAATAGCGCATATAGACCAAAGCAATCCCTTCGACCTGCTCGTCTACCTCGGCAACAAAACACTTAAAGGCGGGCCTTGGACCAAATCCATCATTCTTAAGGTCGTTTACGGTAACTTCGACTTCATGTTCTTCCTTTTCAAAATGGGCCAACTCCTTAATTAAATTTAGCACTCTTGGCATGTCATTTATCGAGGCAGTTCTTATCGTAATATCCATAGATTTAAAAATAATTTCAAAGATAACTTAAAGTTGATTACCATTCTCAATAATTATATAATTAGGACATGGTGATTTACTAAAATTCACGATATTTGCGATAAATTTTCATATATCGCGTAATGTCTCAAAAAAACCAAACCCTGGGTGAATTTATTATTGAGAATCAGTCCTCATTTAAATATACTTCGGGTGAATTGTCCCGTTTAATTAATTCCATACGTCTCGCTGCTAAAGTAGTCAATCACGAAGTTAATAAAGCGGGACTGGTTGATATCATTGGGGAATTTGGCGATACGAATATCCAGGGCGAGGACCAGCAAAAACTGGATGTTTATGCTAACGAAAAGTTCATACAAACCCTTACCAACAGAAATATAGTTTGCGGTATTGCCAGTGAAGAGGAAGACGATTTTATAACTATTAACAGCAAGGACAAGGATAATCAAAACAAATATATTGTTATGATCGACCCTTTAGACGGTTCTTCGAATATTGATGTTAATGTGTCTGTCGGAACCATTTTTTCGGTATATAGAAGAGTAACTCCGGTTGGAACCCCGGTAACACTTGAAGATTTTTTACAAAAGGGAAATCAACAAGTGGCCGCCGGTTATATTATTTATGGAACATCCACAATGCTGGTATATACCACCGGTGCCGGAGTTAACGGATTTACATTAAACCCTGCCATCGGAACCTTTTACCTTTCGCACCCAAATATGAAGTTCCCTGAAGATGGAAGTATATATTCTGTAAACGAAGGGAACTATATTCATTTTCCGCAGGGTGTCAAGAATTATATAAAATATTGCCAGCTGGAAGAAGGGGACAGGCCCTATACTTCAAGATATATAGGATCCTTAGTTTCCGATTTTCATAGAAATATGATCAAAGGGGGAATCTATATATATCCGAATACCTCTAAAAATCCGACTGGGAAATTACGTTTGCTTTATGAGTGTAATCCCATGGCATTCCTTGCAGCACAGGCCGATGGTAAGGCCAGTGATGGATTTACAAAAATTTTAGATATCCAACCCACAGAGCTTCACCAACGTGTGCCTTTCTTTTGTGGAAGTGCTAATATGGTTCAAAAGGCCGAATCTTTTATGCAAAGCTCTATATAGTGATACCTTTATCCGAAATAAAAAAAGCAGCCTTATCGGGCTGCTTTTATTATGGTAATTAGCTTTACTTATTTCTTTTGAAAATATATCGTGTAATAAAAATTCCTTGTGAATCTCCTTTGCCACCATCACTTTCTACGGCACTGGTTACAAAGGCCAATTCCCAGCCTTCGGTGATCATTGTGTTAATTTTTGAGGTTATAAGGGCATCATTAGCTACAATATTCTGGAAGCGGATACCTGCTATATTGTAAAAATTCAAAAGTTTTGTTTCTTCAAAATTTTTAACCCTGATCTCACTTCTATCCGATTTATTCCTTTTATCGTTTTTTTTATCATCCGTTCTTATCGAGGAAAATTCTTTGTAGTCCTTATCCTCAAGGGCAGATATAAGGCGCGATCGTCCCGCACCCGAAGATACAATAGATTCTACGCTTGTAATAACTTTGTATTTTACTTGGGCATAAACATCGCTATAGGCGATAAGCAATAAGGCAAAAACTAATACTAATTTTTTCATATAGAATGGATTTTAAAAATTATCTGACAAATATACACTTTTTCTTAATTTGATTATTGTTATTTTGCATTGTAATAATCTATATTAATGACAGGAATTGTATATAAATCTACAGGAAGTTGGTACACTGTTAAAACAGAGCTCGGTGAGACCTACGAATGTCGTATTAAAGGAAAATTTCGCATTAAAGGTATTAAGAGTACCAATCCTATCTCGGTTGGTGATTATGTGGATTTTGAACTGGAAACCCATAACAACCAGGTAACGGGGGTTATAGATAATATTTACGACCGTAAGAACTATATTATTAGAAAATCGGTAAAACTGTCTAAGCAAACCCATATCATTGCTTCAAATGTAGATTTGGTATTCTTAATAATAACTATTAATAATCCTCCCACTTTTACAAGTTTTATAGACCGGTTTTTGGTAACGGCTAAAGCCTATTCGATAAAAACAGTATTGCTTTTCAATAAAATTGATACCTATAATAAGGAAACTTTACTCGAAGTAAAGTATTTGGCAGCAACCTATAGAAAGATTGGCTATGATTGTATCGGCATATCTGCTAAAACAGGAAAAAATATAGAAAAGGTTAAAAATTTAATGAAGGATAAAGTAAGCATGTTTGCCGGCCATTCCGGTGTTGGGAAATCCACACTGGTAAATAAGATCGAACCCGGATTAAATTTGAAGATCAAGGAAATTTCTTCACAGCATCTGCTGGGGCAACATACAACGACCTATGCCGAAATGTTCGATTTGGCTTTTGGAGCAAAAATCATAGATACTCCCGGAATAAAGGGTTTTGGAGTAGTAGATATGGATCCGGAAGAAGTAGGGGGATTTTTTCCCTGAAATTTTTAAATTGAAACAGGGCTGCAAGTTTAACAACTGTTTGCATATAAAAGAACCTAAATGTGCCGTTAAAGAGGCCCTGGAGAATGATGAAATCGCCTATTCCCGTTATAAAAGTTATTTACAAATTCTTGAAGGGGAGGATCAATCTTATAGAACCGATAATTGGGAGACAGAATGAAGGTAGTAATTCAAAGAGTCACAAATGCCAGTGTAACTATTGAAAACAAAACAGTTGCATCCATAAGAGGTGGCTTGTTAATTTTATTGGGTATTATTAATGAAGATACTCATGAAGACATTATCTGGATGTCAAATAAAATTTCAAATCTCCGTATTTTTAATGATGATGATGGGGTTATGAATAAATCGCTTCTGGATGCTGATGGAGAAGTTATTGTGGTGAGCCAGTTTACTTTGCATGCCAATACCAGGAAAGGGAACAGACCGAGTTATATTAAGGCCGCAAAACCCGATATAGCCATTCCGCTTTACGAATCCTTTATGAAACAACTGGAAATGGATTTAGGGAAAAAAGTGCAATCCGGGAAATTTGGGGCCGATATGAAAGTGGCATTGCTCAATGACGGACCGGTGACCATTATTATAGATTCAAAACAAAAAGTATAATGGCATCTTTATTTGGTCATAGTGTTGTTGGATTTACAATATCCAATGTGATCAAAACCAAAAAAGCCAAATGGTTGGTTGTTTTCGCCATTTTTTCGGCCATTCTCCCGGATTTGGATGTTTTAAGTTTTGGCTTTGGAATACCTTATGAGCACCCTTTTGGGCATCGCGGGTTTTCACATTCCATTTTGTTCGCCGTATTGTGGGCCATATTTATACTGTTTACAGTTGGTAAAACAGACAAACTGCTGTGGTTTTTTGTTGTTTTTATGAGTACTTTATCTCATGGTATTTTAGATGCAATGACTTCCGGAGGGCGAGGTGTCGGATTTTTTATTCCGTTTAATAACGATCGGTTTTTCTTTCCGTTCAGGCAAATAAAGGTATCGCCTATTGGTATTGAAGACTTTTTTTCCAATTGGGGAGTCCAGGTAATTATAAGCGAAATTAAATATATCGTCATTCCTTGTATTATATTACTTTCTATGAGGCTGTTAATTTTAAAATTGGAAAGACTATAATTGACCCAGAAAGTTACTTACTTTTACAGGAATTTTACAATCAAGTAATCTTAAAAGAAGCCGAACAGATTATTTTAATAAAAATTTAATAATGAACATTCAAAACGCACAACAAGCCGTTGACCACTGGATCAAATCACACGGCGTTCGGTATTTTAACGAACTCACCAATATGGCCCAGCTTACCGAAGAGGTGGGAGAAGTGGCCCGTATTATTGCCCGCCGTTATGGCGAGCAAAGTGAAAAGGAGAGCGATAAAGACAAAGACCTGGGCGAAGAACTGGCCGATGTATTGTTCGTGGTGCTTTGTTTGGCCAATCAAACCGGAATTGATCTCCAGGAAGCTTTTGATACCCGCATGGAAATAAAATCCAAGCGGGATCACGACAGACATCATAATAATGAAAAGCTTAAATAGAACACATTCATAATATTGTTATTCCTATCTTTGCTTGCCGTATAAAGTTTATCCAAAGAGAAGGACAGGAATCCAATTTATGAATATCGAGCTGCAGAAATCTGAGATCCAGGCGCAAAAATCTGAAATTACTATTACGGGATCTAAAAGCGAATCCAACCGCTTGTTGCTACTGCAGGCATTATTTCCGGAAATAAATATCGAGAATCTATCAAATTCCGATGATTCGGTATTAATGCAAAAGGCCATACAATCCACAGGGAATACCATAGACATACACCATGCCGGCACCGCAATGCGCTTTCTTACTGCTTTTTTTTCAATACAGGAAGGTAGAGAAATCATTTTAACCGGCTCAGAGCGTATGCTGGAAAGACCCATACAGACCCTGGTAGAGGCCTTACAAGATCTGGGAGCAGAAATAAGTTATGAAAAGCAACATGGTTATCCCCCGTTAAAGATTAAAGGTAAATTACTGAGCAAAAACAAGGTAACCCTTAAGGCCAGTATAAGCAGTCAGTATATTTCTGCCCTAATGCTTATTGCTCCAAAGCTTAAGAACGGCTTAGAAATAATTTTGGATGGCGAAATTACCTCTATACCATACATAAAAATGACCTTGAGCTTACTCGACGCCATTGGTGTTACAACTTCCTTTAAGGGAAATGTAATTCGAATAATGCCTTTAAGCAATCCGCTTTTACCAAAAACCCTGGTGGTAGAGTCAGACTGGTCGTCTGCTTCGTATTATTACAGTATAGTGGCATTGAGTAATATTGGGACGGAGATAAAATTGTCGTCATTTAAACAAAATTCTCTGCAAGGCGATTCTGTTTTATCGGAAATTTATGAAGCGTTTGGAGTTAAAACGACTTATCAAAACAATCAAATTAATTTAGTAAAGGAAAGCAACTGCCAATTGGCAACATTCAATTGCCAACTAAACAAATCGCCGGACATCGCTCAAACCATTGCTGTAACCTGTTTTGCATTGGGTATTTCATGCAATTTATCAGGACTACATACCTTAAAGATAAAAGAGACCGATAGGCTTTCTGCTTTAAAAACCGAAATAGAAAAACTAGGCGGTCAAATAAGAATTACAGAAGATGCATTGCATTTAATGCCCTACAGTGCAATTCATAAAAAAGTAGCTATAACTACATATAACGATCATAGAATGGCAATGGCATTTGCGCCACTCGCTCTAAAAGGGTCTATAGCTATTAATGATGCTTCTGTTGTATCAAAATCTTATCCAAGCTTTTGGAAGGATCTGGAATCGATAGGTTTCAAATTAAATTAATAATAATCATTCAAATACTTGACAACCCCCATCCTGAGATTGTATATTTGCAACTTTGTAAAAATCGGCTGTACATTAAGACCAATGTCATTAAAGTAATTTTATAGGATTAAGGACAAATTATATTAATGGTCAAAGGGGTTAAATGGCTTTAAAAACAATAAGACAATACATGAAATTATCACATTTTAACTTCACCCTTCCTGAAGATTTATTAGCCGAATACCCATCAGAACATAGAGATGAGGCAAGGTTAATGGTTTTAAATCGCAAAGAACAAACTATAGAGCATCGGCAATTTAAAGACATAATAGATTATTTTGAAGAAGACGATGTCATGATCCTTAATAATACTAAAGTTTTTCCGGCCAGGTTATATGGCAATAAGGAAAAAACGGGTGCAAGAATTGAAGTGTTCCTATTAAGAGAACTTAACGCCGATCAACGTCTTTGGGATGTACTGGTAGACCCTGCCAGAAAAATAAGAATTGGGAACAAACTTTATTTTGGAGATGATGATAATTTAGTTGCCGAAGTCATAGATAATACCACTTCGAGAGGAAGAACACTACGATTTTTATATGATGGACCTTATAGAGAGTTCAGATCAAAATTAAGCGGTCTTGGTGAAACGCCATTACCAAAATATATTAAAAGAGAAGTAGAACCGGAAGATGAAGAACGTTATCAAACCATCTATGCAAAAAATGAAGGTGCGGTTGCCGCTCCAACAGCTGGATTACACTTTTCTAAGCATTTATTAAAGCGATTGGAAATAAATGGGGTACATTTTGCCGAGATCACCTTACATGTAGGCCTGGGAACATTTAATCCTGTTGAAGTGGAAGATCTTTCCAAGCATAAAATGGATAGTGAGCAAATAATAGTGGATAAATTTGCTACGGAAATTATAAATACGGCATTACAAAACAAGAAAAGAATTTGCGCTGTTGGGACAACGGCCATGAGGGCGGTAGAAAGTTCGGTATCATCTAGTGCAACCCTTAACGATTATGTGGGATGGACCAACAAATTTATTTTTCCCCCATACGAATTTAGTATAGCCAATTGTATGATCACCAATTTTCATACACCAAAATCGACCTTATTAATGATGGCATCTGCATTTGCAGGTCATGATTTCTTAAAACGGGCTTATGATGAAGCCATAAAGGAAGAGTACAAATTCTATAGTTATGGCGACGCCATGTTAATAATATAATTAAATATGAGCCTCGTTTCACGAGGCTTTTTTGATAAAACATGCCTGCTAATAAAAAGGACATACGTGCACTTACTAAAGATCAATTACGTGATTTCTTTGTAACGCAAGGCGATAAAGCTTTTAGGGGAAACCAGGTCTTTGAGTGGTTGTGGCGCAAATCTGCCCATTCTTTTGACGATATGACCAATATATCCAAAATGACCAGGCAGATGCTTGAAGAAAACTTCGTTATTAACCATATAGAAGTCGATACCATGCAACGCAGCGCCGATGGTACTATAAAAAATGCGGTACGCCTGTATGACGGGTTAATTGTAGAGTCTGTTTTAATTCCAACAAAAACCCGTACAACAGCTTGTGTGTCTTCCCAGGTGGGTTGTAGTTTGGACTGTACGTTTTGTGCAACAGCACGCTTAAAGCGTATGCGTAACCTGAATCCCGACGAAATTTTTGATCAGGTGGTGGCCATTGATAAAGAAAGCAAACTATACTTTAACAGGCCCCTGAGTAATATCGTTTTTATGGGTATGGGAGAGCCGCTCATGAACTATAATAATGTCATTAAGGCCATTGATAAGATCACGTTACCCGAAGGACTGGGCATGTCGCCAAAACGCATTACACTTTCCACCTCTGGAGTACCCAAAATGATCAAAAAAATGGCGGACGACCAGGTTAAGTTCAATCTTGCCGTGTCCTTACATTCTGCCATAGACGAAGTGAGAACCTCCATAATGCCCTTTAATGAAACATTTCCTTTAACCGATCTAAAGGCGTCTTTAGAATATTGGTACGATAAGACCAAACGTGCAATTACTTATGAATATATTGTATGGAACGGAATTAATGATACTCAAAGAGATATCGATGCTCTGGTAAATTTTTGTAAGGCGGTTCCCTGTAAAGTAAATATTATCGAATACAACCCCATCGATGATGGTGAGTTTCAACAGGCTTCTGGCGAGATCATAAATAATTATATCTATAATTTAGAAAAAAATAGAATTGTAGTCAATGTACGCCGAAGCCGCGGCAAAGATATTGATGCTGCCTGCGGGCAGTTGGCGAATAAGACATAAAAAAGAGCTGCAATATGCAGCTCTAATTAAGTTCTTTTGTTAATATTTAATTTATTGTTTTAACAGTTTAATGGTCTGAATGCTATTATCTATTCCAACTTTTCCAATATAAATACCATCATTTAATGAAGAGAGGTTTATTGTCTCCTTGAATTTGGATAAGTTTTTATTCAAAACTGTTTGTCCAAGTAAATTGATAAGCTCAATATTTTTAAAAGCTGAGGTAGGAGATTTCAAAGTTAATATGTCGGAATTCGCATCATAAAAATGTTTAAAAGAAGAAGTTTTAAAATCATTGACACCTAAGGTAGAGCTAATGGCAATATCATCAATATTTAAAACAAATTGGTCTGATACACCATGATGCCTAAATGCAACGTATACCATATTACCTGCAAGTGATGATATGTCTAACATTCTATCAACAAACGTTTCGCCGGCTCCGCCTGTTTGACCAATAATTTCATTAAAAGAAACCGGACTCGCCAAAAAGTCTGAAATTGTATTACCATCATCAGCATAGACCGTATAGTTTTCATCCGCAAAATCCGGATCTATACCTCTCGCTTTCCATGTTAATTCAATCTGATCGCTCGGTGAAAAGCCTGTTAAATCAATCGCATAAGATATTAACCAATTGTCAGGGAAAAGTGGGACGCCGTTCCAAGACGCAGAACCTAGAGCAGGATTACCATCGTAGTTTGCCAAGAACCAATCTTGACCATCACCATCATCATCAATATTGTCAAAACATATCAAGAAATTATTGGGACTACTAAAATCCTCAG
>PVMK01115690.1_pt1 | contig 31007 bp, 27 predicted proteins | sample 1853481 | NCBI WGS metagenome assembly PVMK01 (sample SAMN08533507, study PRJNA380276) | Marine sediment metagenome, whole genome shotgun sequencing project.
ATATCCAAATCACGGACTTGGTTCTAACATCGGCCACGGCTTATTCGTAGGTTGGGTTAAGCATCCCGATATCTTTTGTTGGGTTTCGTTCCTCTACCCAACCTACTTGCCAGCCATTTATGTGCTATCAGCGAAACCCAACAAAATAGCCGAAGATAGAACCAACCCCCATCATTCCTATTTTTTACCTTGAGCCTGCATATATATTCAGCACCCCGGAGGGTGATATGGGTAGAATATTTCGATAATTTAAATATTAAGAAGCGTTTAATTTTTAGTAACAAACTCTTTACATGCCGTATTTATTGTATTATAAATACTTCATTAAAAAGCAAGTTAGACCGGTGAACGGGGTCTACCAGAGGAGCGCAGATGGGAGAAAACACAGAAACATTGATTTATGAACTGGCTTTTCGGGTGCGGTTATACACAGCATCCAGGGTTCTGGATAAAAAAGTAGCCGACTTGACTGATCGCGAAAGCCTTATACTGGAACTGATCGGCATGCAGGGCCGGATGAGTATATCGGAAATTGGAAAGCTGTACCCAAAGGTGAGTAACAGCACCATTTCCACCACGATTACAAAGCTTTGGAAAGACAAAAAACTTGTTGATAAAAAGATACTACCGGAAAATCAACGGGTAACCACCGTCAGTTTAACCGAAAAAGGCCAAAAAGTCCTGACGAAAATAATGCACACCCAGGCCGATGTTTTCAGTACAATCACGGAATCCCTGGGACTGGTTTCCGATCAGGTTGAACATTTTCAGCAGCTTTTAATAAATGCCGTTGATTTTTTTGATAAAACCCTCGGGCTGAAGGCTGATTAGGCCCTTAGTTCGTTTTTTCTGACAACATGTTGTCAGAAACTGAAGGTGTCAGGTGTCGGGTGTCAGGTTTCAGCAATTAAAAAATCACAAATACCAAATCACAAATATCAAATGGTTCGACAAGCTCACCACCACCCTGAGCCAGGTCGAAGGGCAAATCACAATGACCTAAATTCAAAATTCCAAGCAATTGGCTTTTGATCTTATTTGAGATTTGGATATTGTAATTTGGAATTTATTTGGCCCAATTTTAAGATCAGGTGATGCTTGTAATTTGTTATTTCTCTCCGAGCCGTAGGTTCGAATCTACGAGCCGGAGGCCAGTCTATCCCGGTTAGGCAGTTGCAGTTCAAGTTTTGGCTATGACAACTGCCCCGCAGGGGCCACTTTTTCCGAGCGTAGTCTCGGAAAAAGCTTAGTACCTATTGATTGAAATCGCATCATGTTTGCGCCTGATTTATGCGATAACCATAGTGGGCAAAATAACTCGCTTTTTTTAATTGCAGAGCTGCTACAAGTATTTTTCTGCCCTCTCTCCGAGCTGTAGGCTCTACGATCTGTGGGCTCTACGAGCTGGAAGCCAGGCGGATCAATTGTAAAAAACGATCATAAAAATGACTGAGCGACCTGTCGGGTCGTAGCCGAAGGCGAAGCCTGAAGCGACATCCACAAATCGCCAATCGCCAATCGTCAATCGTCAATTCCGGCTTTGCCGGCTTGGGGTCCTGAAGATAAAAAATTGATCATCGACCGTTATATAACCCGCGAGATCGGCAAGCCCATGGCGGCCATATGCGCGGTTCTGATAGCCATTTTTGGCAGTTACAGTGCGGCGCAGTATCTTGCTGATGCTGTGAGCGGTCTGTTTCCGCCGGGAGCGTTGTTGTTGATGCTGGTGCTGAGAATCGCCATCGCCCTGGAGGTGCTGCTGCCCACAACCCTGTATCTGTCTGTTGTGATCGCTCTCGGACGTATGCACAGAGACTCCGAAATGATTGCTCTGTCATCCTGCGGTGTCGGAACTTCCCGTGTACTGAAGTCCGTCTTCTATTTTGCATTAGCCATTGCCGTACTGGTAGCCGGTCTATCGATCTACGTTCGTCCGTGGGCCTTTAAAGAAGTCTATCGGCTGCAGGCAAATGCTAAAAACGATTTTGATATTACCCGGATGGAAGCCGGAAATTTCTATGAAATCAAATCAGATCGTCTTGTCATATTTGCCGAAAAAGTGGATCACAAAGCCGATCGAGCGGAAGGGGTTTTCATCCGCAGCCAGGACGGACAAAACCTGGAGGTAATTTTTGCCAAACAGGTCTATCAGCGTACCGAAGCAGCGCACGGCAGACGGGTGTTACTATTGCAGGATGGATATCTGTACGAGTTTCCGCGCAGCGGTGAAGAGGGCAAAATCACCCAATTTCAGCGAGTGACCTATTTACTATCGCCCAATGAGTCAATCCCGCTTAAGTATAAACGTAAAGCGGCCTCCACCGTGCATTTGCTCCGCTCACACAAACCCAAGGATGTCGCAGAATTACAGTGGCGGCTATCCACACCCTTGTCGACCCTGCTTCTGGCACTGCTGGCTGTGCCTTTGAGTCGAACGACACCGCGCCAGGGCAAATATGTAAAGGTGGTAGCGGCTGTCCTGATTTTTGCGGTTTATTACAACATCACCATCGTAGCCAAAAACTGGATAGAAAAAGGTGTTTTAAACGCCGTTCCGGGAATCTGGTGGGTTCAGGTCTCACTGGCAGGACTTATATTAGTGCTGCTGTGGCGTTCGGGTGATGTGTTCGTACGTCATAGAACAAAAAAGGTGTAACCGTTCAGGGGGACCCGTTAGGCCCTTAGTTCGTTTTTTCTGACAACATGTTGTAAGAAACTGAGGTTTCAGCCCGCCCTGGTGCGATATGACGGATTGTTTACTGTTCACTGTATGAGTTCCTAACAATGTCTTATCTTCCAGATTCATACAAATTTAGGTCTGGGCCAGGGGTGTCAGCAATAAAAATTTCAAATAATAAATCACAAATACCAAATGGTTCGACAAGCCGTTCGACAGGCTCACGGTCCTGAGCAGAGTCGAAAGACTCACCACCACCCTGAGCCAGCCTGTCGAGAGCCTCAGTGTCGAACGAGTCGAAGGGCAAATCACAATGACCGAAATTCAAAATTCCAAACAATTGGCTTTTGATCTTATTTGAGCAATTCTTTCGATTTTAATGAAAAAGACAGAGCGAAGTGATACCACAAATCTTCAATCTTCAATCTTCAATCTTCAATTCCGGCTTGTCCGGGGGCTTCGCCTCAGATGAAAACGATTGACCGTTATATTGCCAGCCACACCATCTGGGGCGTTCTGTCGGTTTTATTCTTATTCGTTATTCTTTTCAGTTTTCTGGAACTTTTAGCACAAATAAACGATATTGGAAAAGGTAATTACCAGATGCTGGATGTTTTCGTTTTTACGGGCTTTACCGTGCCTAAACGAATAGTGGATTTGATGCCGGTGAGCATCCTGCTGGGCAGCATTGTTGCTTTGGGATTGTTGGCCGACCACAATGAGCTTACCGCCATGCAGGCTGCCGGTATATCGGTTGGAAGAATTTGCAGGTCTGTTCTTTCCGCGGGCGCACTGCTTCTGCTGACCGTCTTTGTGCTGGCGGAGTTCCTTGCCCCGCCAATGGAGCAGTATGCTCGAATCCGACGTTCAAAGGCGATTTATGGTCAAGGTATCTTGCTGACGAAAAGCGGATTCTGGGCTCGCCACGGCCATTCCTTCGTTCACGTCGGCAAGATCTATTCCGGTGGTATGGTGGCCGATGTCGAAATCTTCGAACATGACAACCAGGGACGTCTAAACAGTTTCATTCATGCGCGCGAGGCAACGGTGCTTGACAACAACCAGTGGCTGCTTACGGGTATTGAACAAATCGTTTTTTCCGAGCAAGGCATCAAAACACAAAATCCACCCAGCCTCATGTTAAATTCATTCCTGAGTCTCGAACAGGTCGGTATTCTTGAGCTTCCCCCCGCCAGTCTCTCGATCTCCGATTTATATAAATTTGTGCAGGGATTGCGGCAGAGAGGACAGAATGCGCAACGATATGCGTTGGCATTCTGGCAGAAGCTTAGTCTTCCGGTTACGAATCTGGTCATGGTGATGCTTTCTCTGGCATTTATATTCGGACCTACCCGCACAATAACGGCCGGCCGCAGGATCGCTGCGGCCTCCATGGTGGGGATTGCCCTTTATCTGGCGTATCAGATAATCGGGCATCTGGGGTTATTGTTTGAGCTGCCGCCGGCAGTCACCACCCTGACACCGGTGCTGGCGGTGCTGGGGGTGGCTCTCAAGATGCTGGGGCGTGGTGCCTAGTGCCCTGTCTCAAAAGTTTTGCATATTGGAATGGTAATATTGAATATCCTTTTGATGTCTTGTGTTTCATACGTTTTGAGAGACAGGGAAATCCGAAACTCGAATATCGAAACTCGAAACAAATTCAAATGACAGAAATCTCAATGACATAAACGGAAAGCGACAGTACCATGCCGCATTTGTTTTGAATTTTGGTCATTGTGATTTGGAATTTTCTCAATCATGGACGCAACTGTGCTTAGATATCCATTTCTAATTCGGGGATAAACCGGTGATCGTCCGGGGAATAGACGTGTACCTCCATGTGGATGTCCCAGCCGGCGGCATTGCGCCTGAAACGGTAGATGTGATACCGGGCCCGGCGCTCCGGTTTACGATCTGAGGCGCAGGCTGCCGGGACTCCGATGACGGGGATTTTCCCCACCGGCACCTCCAGCCGGGCTTGACAACTGCGATGGGCATGGCCGTGCAGTATCAGTTCTGCGCCGCAACGTTTCACAACCGAGCGAAACCGGTCGGCATCCGTCAGGCGTTTTCGCCAACCAACCACCCCGGCAACCGGCGGATGGTGGATTAACACAACGCGCAACAGCTGTCTGCGTCCGGTCGCCAGCAGGACTTGTTCCAGCCGTGCCAACTGGGTCCTGCCGATAGTGCCGACGGCCAACAGCGGGTTGACGGGCCGTGCGGTGCAAACACCGATTATGGCTATTTGCTCGCGTATTCGCAAGACAGGAAAAGTTGCCTCCGTATTTTTCCCCGGCGCTGTTCCGGGAGGTTTTTCGTCGCAAGCCATGTAGTCCGCCCAGTGGGCGAAGGTGTTTTCCCATACGGTTTTGACATACATGTCATGGTTTCCGGGAATCACGGTAACCTGCCAAGAAGGCCCCAGGGACCGGAGCCATTTTGCGGTCCGGCGAAATTCTTCGCTCCGGCTGAGGTGCGTCAGATCCCCGGTGATGACGATATGATCGGGATGGCCGTCTTTCAGATCCTGCTGCAAGACGTCGAGGATTTCGTCCCGGTAGCCGGTGTGCCGGTGCAACCGCCATTTCAGGTATCCAAACAGGCGCTTATTTAAAAGCTCTCGCACCGGGATACCGTCAAGGCAACACCAGTGGAGATCGGAAAAGTGGGCTAATGTGAATGTCTTGTCCATCGGTTACCATGGTTTTATGCAACGTTAGGCCCTTATCGGATTTTATCTGACAACATGTTGAAAAAGGCTGAAGGTGTTCCGCCAAGGCGGATTCAGGTTTCAGCAATTAAAAAATTTCAAATAGCAAATCACAAATACCAAACAAATCACAATGACCGAAATTCAAAATTCCAAACGGATGATCTTCAGGCATTTGTGCTAAATGACATGGTCACCGGCGGACAAAAATTTGGGCAGCGATACGGTACAACCGCGTTGAATGTTTTGGTCATTGGATATTGAAATTTGAGATTTATTTGTAATTTGGTGCTTGTAATTTGTAATTTTCGGTTTATCCGGGTTGGACTTTACAAGCGGGATGGTGAAACATATATTATTAAAAATTATTTCGCAATGCCGAGCATCCTTCATATGACGCCAAAAGTAGTTTACACTTTTTATCGTAGGTTGGGTTGTGCGGGCGTAAACGTCGGGTAAAGCTTAGTTCAACTAAATAACAACATAACTGCTATCTAACGTAATTTTTCTGCAATAGCACTACCCAACATTAAAGTCGCTTAACCCAACCTACAACTAATTCAAAATTTGGAGTCAAACTGGTAATTATTTGGAACAATGAGCATTGTAAACTTGGACTTCGGATTTTTAATGCCTTTTTTGTCCTTAACCCTTATATGACACATTAAATTCAATGTTATTTAGGTTGTAATTAATAGTTGGTGGGAGTGGCCTCCGGCCACGATTACCCAGGTAATCGCGGTTAAAAACCGCTCCCACAATCCGAAAACAACCGATACAAAGCTACAAAGTTTCTTTTTCGATTTGACAGGCCGTTCTTTTGACTGGCGGCTGCGCTGAACCTTGAACCCTGAACCTGGAACCTATCACTTTAGTAGGGATTATGGGGTAAGATCTGCTTTGACAATCCGTCTTTAAAAGCTGTGGCGAATAGCGACGGTACGCCGGAGTCCATCGCAAATCGGCCAATTTGCGGCGGGATGTTGAAAGTAGGTGTGCTCAGCAATCCGCTGAGCGGCGCCAACCGAAAGGGCCTGGGTCCCGTGGAAAAAGTACTGGCCGGATATTCGCAAGTCCTGCATTACAAAGTCCGGACACCGGCGGATATCAAACTGGCGCTGACCGCTTGCGCTGAACAGCAGGTGGATATCCTGGCGGTAAACGGGGGGGACGGGACCGTTCATATGGCGTTGACCGTCCTGTTTAATCACAGTCCGTTTGCCTCGCTGCCCCTGCTGGCTCTTTTGCCGGGAGGTACGGCCAACATGCTGGCAAAAGATCTGGGCTTGAAAGGGTCCCCGGAAAAAGCCATGCGAAGGCTGCTGGGCTGGGCATCCACCGGGGATGCAGACCCGGTCGTCAAACAGCGGGCGGTGCTGCAGGTACAGGCGCCGGGGTTTGCCGAACCGCTTTTCGGACTGTTTTTCGGTGCGGGTATAATTTGTCAGGCAATCCGGTTCTTTCACGACAGGGTTAAAACCTGGGGCCTGCGCGGCGGATCGGGCCAGGCGTTGATTGTGGGCCGTTATCTGCTGGCGCTTGCTGCTAAAAACAGGGATGTTGCCAGTCCGGTGGCGATGGGCATTGGTCTGGATGGAAACCGGCTGCAGCGGCAGGATTACCTGCTGGTGCTCATCAGCACCCTTGAAAAGCTCATTTTAGGGTTCCGCCCTTACTGGGGCTGTGAAGAAGGGCCGCTGAAGTTCACCGCTGTGCGCGCCCACCCGCGGCACATGCTGCGGACGGTACTTGGCCTGGCATTCGGTCGCAACAGCCGACATCCGGGGACGGAACACGGCTTCGTCAGCCATAACGTTCATGAGATAGAGCTGGATTTTCGAGGCGAATTTGCCCTGGACGGAGAATTGTACACGCCGGCTGCCGGCTGCGGTCCCGTGGTGCTGCAAAAAGGCGGACCGGCATCATTTCTGCGGTTGTAACCATGCCCATACCACTTGAAGTTGTCGAGCAGATTCGGAAAAAAACCTCCCATGAGGCCTCCCCGGCCATGCAGGCTTTAATCGCCAGTATTATGTCGCGTTACGGTGAAGCGGTTCAGGCGGTTTTATATTACGGATCCTGTCTGCGCGAAGGCGATGAACTCGATGGGATCGTAGACCTGTATGTGCTGGTGGACACTTACCGGTCCGCCTATCCGGGGCGTCTGCTGCCGGCGGTTTTCAATAAAATACTGCCCCCCAATGTTTTTTATCTGGAAATACCCTTTGAGGGTGGCACGGTGCGAACCAAGTATGCGATTTTTTCCGTCACTGACTTTCAGCGCGGCGCATCCAGGCGCTGGTTTCATTCCTATGTGTGGGGGCGATTTGCCCAACCGGCGGGCCTTTTGTATGCCCGTTCTCCTGAAGTCGAGGACCGGGTGATAAACGCCCTGGCCCAGGCCGCGATGACCTTTATCACCCGTGTGCTTCCCCGGGTGGCGGACAGGTTTTCCGCCCGGCAATTGTGGTGCCGGGGTCTTTTACTCAGCTACCGTACCGAACTGCGGGCGGAACGGCCGATAAGGTGGCCCGCCTGTATGATGCCTCGTCGGAACACTACGACCAAATAACCCGTGCGGCCTGGCAGGGGTTGGGTTTCCCGTTGAAATGGAGCCCGATTTGAAGCCGGACAGCTACCGGGCCCGCATTTCCCTCCGCGTTCGTCGGTACAGCCGTTTCACCTGGGCCGTCAGGTCGCTGCAGGGAAAATTGCTTTCGATCCTGCGTCTTTTCAAAGCCTGGTTCACCTTCCGCGGGGGGATGGATTACATCCTCTGGAAGGTGGAACGGCATTCAGGGGTTACCGTGGAGGTGACCCCGAGGCTGCGGCGTTTTCCGCTGTTGGCGGTTTTCGTTCTCTCCTGGCGGCTTTACCGGCGCGGCGCTTTTCGTTAGAGCATTGAATCAGAAGTTTTTGCATGATTTTGGCAACTTAACATTTCCATAAACCAGAGGAACTGCATATAAAAATCCGAATACAGACCTCCTAATTTACTATGAAAATAGCTCATTTTTTTTAGACATTTTCGGGCGTAGTGAAACCTAAGTGACTGTGTCCAATTATTTTGCAAATGTGGGATAAATCCATATTTATAACCACTTAACCAATCAACTAATCACCCAATAAACGATATCTGGAATATCGAAATACGAAACACGAAACAAATCCGAAATCCGAATACTCAAATATCCAAAACGTCAAGGTAGTTCCTATGTTACCAAAGACCCATTTTCGATATTAACTAAATGAATTTCTTAGTGTTTTGAGTTTAAAATTTTTGGTCATTCGAATTTGTTTCGTGCTTCGAGTTTCGGATTTCGGTTTTAAATAGTCAAGTTAATTGTCTTCGCCTACTGCCAGGGGGCTTCCAGAGGCATCCCGCTCTGTGGGAGGGGCGTTTATTCTTTTACCGGTACCGTCTGAACAAAGGCGCCGAAGTTTTTCACTTCCTCCAGACGGCAGCTCCACATGAGCTTCCCGTCATGAACCGTAATATCCGGGCAGCTGTCACACATATCCTGTCTGCCGTCGGGCTCAAAATTAACCGGTTGAATAATCATAAAACTTTGTATATACGCCGGTTGAAAAAATTTCAGCGGATTGAATAGGGATTCCTTCAGGATGTTGAAAAAGATTTTTCGCATTTGTTTATCCACCAGACCGATAAAAAATGCTGATAGTTTTCCTCGGGACACACTTTTGGGATCGGCATAAGCCAGGTAAGTTCCGGTGAACAGGTGGTCAAAAGTTTGCACCAGTTCCATAAATCGGGGCGACACATAGCCCATGGTTTTACCATGGAAAACGATGCGGTTGCCCAGCAGCCACTTGAACGAATCCGGGTTGGCGGTTCCGTTCAGATAAGCAGCCGGTTCATACATCGGATCGGCCTGCCGGATCTTCTCGACAATATCAGGTGCCATCAGGGTACGTTCGCCGCCCCATTTCGGCATCTTTATAGGTGTCCTGGACCTCAATTTTTTCACCGTTGGCATAAAAATCGAAGTTTCCGGTCAAGCTCGGAGAGCGAAACAGGATAAACACCACGGTGTGCACAATATCCGCATGCCCCTGGGCCCAGCGCACCATCTCAGGAATTTCATGGACGGTTTTATCCGAAATCGTGGCATTGAACGAACAGGCGATGCCGCCGGCTCTTTGCCAGCATTTTGGCATAGTGCAACCTCAGTTCGTTGAGCTCGGTTTCCGTTGCGGCGGTGACTTTCGGCCGCTTCTGGCTGGTATCGATGTGGAAAGTAAAGCCATATACACCGGCGGTTTTGAGTTTCCAGAGCAATTTTTCATCCAGGGCCAGGCCGTTGGTGTTGATAATCGGTTTCCAACCCATGTCTTTTATCATGGAAACCAGTTCGATAATCTGGGGGTAAACCAGCGGATCTCCCCCGGCAATGCTCATGCAGTCGCTTTTTCGCAGCCTTTTAAAAACTTCCAGGTCGGCCCGGACCTCTTCCAGTGTTTTGTGACCGCCGCGGGGATCCCGGTAACAACCTTCACATCGCAGGTTACAGTCGGTGGTAGGTTCCAGCCAGGAAATACCGTTGTCGGCGTAGTTCCACGGAAGGCGATAATAATCCAAATGATTCAGTTCGGCAGGCATATCTCTTTTCCTTGTATAGATATAGTTGATTAGTAAACTATTCAGCGAGGTCTGTATATAACCACATTTTGATCACATATCAAGCATGAAAACGGCGGCACAGCAGTTCTAATTATGACCATAGTCCAGATATCGTTTATTGGGTGATTAGTTGATTGGTTAAGTGGTTATAAATATGGATTTATCCCACATTTGCAAAATAATTGGACACTGTCACTTAGGTTTCAGGTGTCGGGTTTCAGGTGTCAGTAGTAAAAAAGTGAGAGCCGGCCTGAAACCTGGTCCGCCTCCGGCGGACACCTGACACCTATTCTCCGAAAAGGCTTCACTACGCCCGAAAATGTCCAAAAAAATGAGCTATTTTCATAGTAAATTAGGAGGTCTGTAGTCTGAGTATTCCACAATTTTTGTGCCTAATTACGGGGTGCTGAAAGTATGCAGGCTCAAGGGGCAAGGCTCAAGTCTCAAGGTAAAAAAAATTAGAATCACCGGGTTCCGAATACATGCGTTGACACGCCTTTCAGTATCTGGTAAATAACGCACTCGCATTTGACTGCGCAAACCCCAATGCAACGTTGGGGTAAATTGAAAGCCACCTGTGGACAATCCTTACGAAACGACCACCCCAGGACCCTAAAATGCTGCGTACCTTCATCGCCAATATCCCCGGACGTCATATTGTGAAGACGGGCAGACTGCTGGGAATTCTGATGTATTTTCTGGTTGTGCACCATCGGCGGCTGATAAGACGCAACCTGCAATTTTGCTATCGTGATTGGTCCCGGTATCGAATAGACAAACTGAGCAGAGAAATTTTTAAAAACGCCGGGATCACTTTTCTTGAAATTTGGCAAATGGCGTTTTTTTCCCGGGAACAGCTTTTGGGTATGGTTAAAAAGGTGCAGGGGATGGAACATATCGTCAACGCCTTAAAACAAAACCGGGGGGCTGTCGTGTTTACAGCCCACCTGGCCAACTGGGAGCTCGCGTTTGTATTTGGCGGGTGTTATTTTGGGCGGCCTGTGACCGGGGTGGCCCGACACATCCGGCTGCCCTGGCTGGATCGCTGGTTTTATCGGTTGCGCACCCGCTTCGGCAACAAGATAATTTTTAAAAAAGACGCGTTGCCCGAGATGAGACAGACCCTTCGCAAAGGCGAGATACTTGCATTGACCCTTGACCAGAGCCGGCACAAACAGGCCATTGAGATTATGTTTTTTGGCCACCGGGCCACCGCAACCCCCGCCGCCGCTTTGCTGTCGATGCGCTGCAAGAGCCCGGTTATTCCAAGTTTTTGCATCAGAGAACCGGATGGTTCTCTCACGCTTCAGGTCGCCCCACCCCTCAAAATGGAGAAAACCGGGGACCTGAGAGCTGATTTGCGAATAAACACCCAGAAAATGGTGGACGCGATGGAGGCCATGATCCGCCGTTACCCGGCCCAGTGGATCTGGTTTCAAAGACCCTGGAAAAAGACCTATCCCCAGTTGTACCCGGAATGGGCCGCCCGCCGGCGTAAACATAAAAAAAGGAAAAAGGGTGGCGACCCAGCGGAACCGGGTGGGAACCGGGGTCGGGCGGGTGTAACGGCTGTTGGTAAATGGCAGTCATTCATTTTTTTTATAGAGCAGGTATTTTAACGTCGGTTGTTGATGAATTTTATGGTAACCGTCAGGTACCGTGCAGTTGCTGTTTTTTGCAATGATGAGATATTGACGGCCCATTTCCGGCGTCAAGCTACTCCTGTAAAACCGCTGTATATCGGCAAAAAGCCAATCATCAAATATTATATCCGCGGGACACACCGATATGGTAACTCGTTGGGGCAGTTCAATGTTTTGCAAATAGAAATCATGGTAAAAAGGTCGCCGTTTGGCATCGTGGTCTTTGAGGTAAAGCATGCTGGACAATGCCACAACGAAAAAAATAATGGCCACTGCCCCGGTGCCCCGTCGAATGCTGGGTTTGTCTGTTAGAATCGATTCAATTTGGGCGGCGATGTTTTGAGTGGCGAAGGCCAGGCTCAACACAAAAAACGGAAAGGAATGCAGAATATAGCGCGCGTGCTGACGGGTGCTGATCATAAAGGGTAAACTGGCGGCCAGTGCGACAAGTAAGAAGAACAGGGCCTGCCGGTTGAATTGAATCCGGCGAAACGATAGCCTGCGGCCAGCATCAGCACACCGGTTATTAGAAGAGGTACTATCATTTCCGATATCCAGCGTTCCGCCAGATACCAGTGGGTATCGCCCGGAGACCTTTCACTTGTTATGCTGGCCATGATCTGGTTTTGCCAGAAACCTTGCCAGAATTTGACGCTGTCTTCGAAAAGATATGACGTTGCCAGAAAGAAGAGCGCAAACGTGGCAAGGGCCAGCAATGTGCCGGCAATGGCTTTTGACAATTTTGCTTTTAAGGACAGACACGCCAGTACGGGCACGGCAAAGGTGAAAAATGCAACCGGTCCTTTGGCCAGAAACCCGAGATAGATAAGCCCTCCGGAAAGCAGGCTGTAAAAAATATGATGATTGATTCCGAGTGTGCTGCGGTATGAAATATAGGTTGCGGCGATGGCAAAAACCGTCCAGGTATTAACAATCCGGTTGGTCTGCAATAAATAGGTAAACATCGGAAGGGGCACCAGCAGCAACATCGGCCACCAGTTCCCGACCGCGGGCAGTTGAAAGTCCCGGCGAACACGCCGCCAGAACCATGCCATACAGCCAAGAATGACAATGCCGATAAAAAAGCCGTAGAAAGACTCAAAATAGGGGCCATCTCCGAAGATTCTAAAAAATAGAGACTGTGTCCAGAACACCAGGGGCGGATGCTCGTGGAACACCGGATGAATCCTGTCGTCCAGATAAGGCTTCCAGAATGTTCCGACCCCATCCGACAGATTTCTGGCGACACTGGCATATTCAACGCCATCGCCATGATTCCCCAACCGCATCAATTTGTATCCAATCAGCAAACAATACAGCGCGAGGACAAACAATAACAGTATCTTTTTGGATGATAGGCGCGAGAACATAATTAATGCTTGGTAATTTTCAGCGTGACATCTTGGGGCAGTGCCAACCCTGCGACTACCTGGATCGCCTTGCAGACGGCTGCGGGCACGACGCAAGCTTCGCAACATCCCTTTTGAATCAGAACGGATCTTGAGATTTCCAGGATAATGCTCTCCTTTTGGGGACTCAGTTCTTGATAAGCATCGATGGGAGTCTGCTCTTTAAAACGTGATGCCAGTTCTCTTATGGTGTCACATGAACTCACAACCTTTAATTCCACATTCATACTGTCTTCTGTGCTGGCCTTGATAACCGTCTTGAATCCGCAAATTCCAGCATCTACGTTTACTTTTGCTTCCATTGATGAGTCTCCTTAACTGTATGTATGTTAGCGTACGCGAATACCGCCACCACCTTCCGGTCCCCAGAGAAAAGGTGTATTCGGCATAACCTTAATCTGGTTGCCGTTAACAAATTTCACTGAAGTTTCACGAATAGCGGAATAAAAAACCCCCACTTTTTTTCCCTGCGGATCCAGAATATCGGCACCGAACTTTAAATACCCGTAATCCTCCCAGATCCAACGGATCATTTCCTTGAACTCTGCGGTATTCGGCATCACTGTCCGCCACATATTGGAATTCATTTCATATTTGGGTTCAATGCCGAAGATGACATAAGGTCGGGTGTCAAATCCGTAGTAATAATATTTGTATTCCGTTGGGACCTGATTGGATTCAAATGCCTGCTGAACTCCGGAATCCCCTTTGAGACTTCCATAAGTTCCGGCACACCCGGCAATCAACGCAAGGACAACAATACCCATCATACCCGGGGGGAAATACCGTAACTTTCTATTATTATATATTTTCCGTATTTTAGTCATAACTCCTCTTTTTCGAGTGAAATTGTTTAACCAATTTTGCGATACTGACCTCAGCATTCAGCCTGGAAAAATAGCTGTGGCTCCTTAACTTTCGAGGGATTGCATGAAAATTGGGCACCGGCACTCAGGTGTCGGTAGCCAATAAGTCGTGAACCGGCCTGACGCGACACCTGAAACCTATGCTCCGAGAAGGCTTCACCACACCCGATAATGTCTAAAAGACCTATTTTTCTAGCATTTTACGAAATCTGTAATAAGCTCCGAGATCACTGCTTTCGAAAATCCTCTGCCATAAAGAAATCTGTATATTTTATCCTTCCTTTTTAATACATCCTTTTCTCGATCGAATCGTCTGATGTGCTTTTGAAATATTTTCTCGGCACATTGGCACTCATCGGCTACGGGAAATGCTTTTGGAAAGGACATCCTGTACATGTTTACCGCGTAATCCTTTCCGGTTTAATTCGAATCGAATGCGTTTCAGGCCATATCCTTTTCTGTGAAGCTGGCGGATGAAGACCTGGGCCGTTCGTTCATCATTAATATAATCGAACCGTTCACACTTCGAAACAACTTCATCGATAACTTCTCCAGCATACCCCCGCGCCGTTAGTTTTTGTGAAAGTTCATGTTTTGAATGATCCCGTCTCGTCAGAATACGCAGTGCCGTATTCAACGCTTTTCGATAGGGATCATTTGAATTATTCTGCATATTGAGGAAATCCCCCCCGGACGATACATTTCAAAAAAAGCTAAAGTCTGCCCCGTAAGTACCGATAACATAAATGAAAACATAAATGAAAACAAATTTGACAGTCATAGGGTATTGAGTTAAGCTTAGTGACAGAGATTCTGTTGAAGGAGAAGCGAACATGGAAATAGACGGAAACCAGGGCATAGGTATTGATGCCTATGTGAATCAGGTTCAAGATAAAAATAAAGTCGGGACCCCCGACAGCAAACCTGAAAAGACGGCAATGAAGACGGATACGGTTGTGATTTCAGATGCTGCCAAAAGAGTTCACGAGGCCCGAAAGCAGTTGGACGAAATTCCCGACGTTCGAGCAGATAAGGTATCACAGCTCAAAAGCCAAATCCAAAACGGAACTTACGAGATAAACGCTGATAAAATTGCGGCTAAAATGATTAAAGAAAGCCTTCTTAACGACGCCGTGAAATAATTATCTGCTTATAAGATTTAATCTCATAAACTTAATAAATTCGAAATCCCGGGATTTTCCCGGGATTTTTTTTGCCATCTCATCCGCTGCTGCTGGAGTTGATCTAATTTCGGCCATCAAAAATTTGCTTAATTGTAAGCATTTTACTGTTATCTCGCAGAGCCCACAGAGATCACAGAGTTTTTTTGCTTTTCTCTGCGTACTCTGTGGGCTCTGTGAGAGATCTAATGCCCAAGTTATGACAATGCCTCAGCTGGTTGGTTGCCGGTTAATGGACATCGCAAACCAGGCAGTAGGCATAAACCCCCTGCGGATCGTTTAATTCTGCTATGACCTCCAATTCGGGACCGAATTTTTTAAAAAACCGAACTGCGGGGTGGGCCATACGTCCCGATATATTGTTGGCAGCGCCTGCCAGAAAGCGATTAAGTCGCTTGATCAGTTTTTCCCTGGCTGTCAGGGGCTGTTCAATATAGATAACATCGTAATCATTCAGGTTCGCCCTGTTTGCCGCCGACTGCACAGCATCCTGCAGATTGCCGAATTGGTCGACCAGCCCCAGCTCTTTGGCCGTTTTCCCCGACCACACCCGGCCCTGGGCAATTTTTTCAACATCCTGGACAGCTAAATTTCTCCCCTCAGATACCGTTTTGATGAAGCGCTGATAATTGTGTTGGATGACTTGCTCCATTGAATCCGCAATGATCGGATTGAGTGGGCGGGTGGTATCAAAGGCATCCGCCACGCGGGTGGTCCCTACGCCGTCGTTATGAACGCCCAGATAATCAAGGCTTTTTTCAAATGTTGCGAAAGCACTGTAAATTCCAATGGATCCGGTAATTGTGGTGGGGGCTGCCCAGATTTCATCGGCTGCCGAGGCGATCCAATACCCGCCGGATGCGGCAATCGAGTTCATGGAAACAATCACCGGTTTACCGGACTGGCGGGTGAGATCAATTTCCCTGCGGATAATTTCAGAGGCCAGCGCGCTGCCCCCCGGGCTGTCAATTTGAAGAACCAGCGCTTTGACCTCATTATCCAGGCGCGCTTGCCGGATTAGATCCGTCAAGGTATCGCCGCCGATTTTCCCAGCCGGCTGAACGCCGTCCAGGATAATCCCTTTGGCGACGATAACACCCACTTTTGAGGTCTCTTCACGGTTCTGTTCACGTTGCGGTTGAATAACGGCCAGGTAATCATCGAATTGAATCCGATTAAAGGTCATCTCATCCTTGTCTTCACCCACCAGGGCAATCAGCTCTTCTCTAACCTCATCCCTGGTTTTCAGAGCATCGACCAGACCGTGATCCAGTGCAAGCCGGGCGGTGTCGCCTTTGACCCTGGCCAGATTTACGGATACATTGTTGATATAGTCGTCGACAGCCTCGGGCGGCAATCCACGCAATTCGGCTATACTTCCCGTGTAGGCATCCCACAGAACACTCAACCACGACAAATTGGCTTCTTTTGCATATTCGGACATATCATCCCGCAGGAAAGGTTCCAGGGCCGATTTATAGGTGCCGACTCTAAACACGTGGAATTGAATCATCAATTTTTCCAGGGCGCTTTTGAAATAATTGCGATAGATGCCGAATCCGGTGAGCGCCACGCCTCCCATGGGATGTAAATATAAATGATCGGCATGGGCGGCCAGATAATACTGTTGTTGTCCATAATAATCGCCGGAGGCATATATGGGCTTGCCGCCGGTTTTAAAACGTTTGAGCGCCTCACCGATATCGGCAAGCTTGCTGGGTGCGGCACTGCCCATATCGTGCAAGTCGAGAACCAGCGCTTTCACGCGTTGATCGTTTTTGGCATGGTCAATCACATCGATTATATCTTTGAGCAAAGTTTCTTCACGGCTCGCCGCGCCCATCAACCGGCTGGAAAGCATGGTTTCCGTTTTTTGGATAACGATATCACCTTGCAGCGACAAAATCAGTGCAGCTTCATCGGGAAGATCTTTTTTGCCATCGTAAAAAAAGATTGAAAGAAAAAGGATGATCAGTGCCAAAAATAGTAAATTCCCAACAATAACACGACAGACCGAGAGACCTTGCCAAAAGCCGCTGATTAACCAGCGGATGGCCTTCACTATCGATTTCATGGATTAACTCCTTCAGACCTCATTGAATAGTTTACTGGTTGAATGGTTGATTAGGTAAATTATAGTCATAATTTCAGAATGTTACAATTATTTTAAACTTTCTTTTGAAAAATGAAGCGTTCAATTATTTTGCAAATATGGGATAAATCCATATTTATAACCACTTAACCAATCAACTAATCAACCAATCAACGATATCTGTCCTCATAAGCTAAGGTGACCGTTCATGCATCAGGGGCTCAGGGGTTTACGGTGTAGATCACCCTGAACGGTGAATGCTGAACCTCTGAACGGTTACAAAGAATATATGTCAGAATCCAACAAAAAAAAGGGGTGACACAAATTAATGTCACCCCAATGCTAACTTGATCTTATAAGATAGCTCGATCTGGTGTTTAGTGGATCGTTACCTGTTTGGGCTTTTTCTCTTCGGGTTTCGGCACCTCTATCTGCAATACGCCCTCATTAAACTCGGCTTTAATCTTATCCGAATCGACATCCGCCGGCAAGGTAAACGCCCGCTGGAACTTTCCGTAGGACCGTTCCCTGCGATAGTAATTTTCCTCTTTTACTTCATTATCATAAGCTTTGCCGTCTCTGTTTCGTGTAAGTTTAATTTAAGCAGAAATTTAGATATGTCAATATCATTTATCAATTATTTATTGCATTACTAAAATAATGTATTAGTATTAAGTAATGTTAATTGAGAAAAAAACTTTTAAGGAGGCAAACCAAATGAGTAAAATTATCGGAATAGATCTAGGAACGACCAATTCATGCGTGGCAATCATGGAGGGAGGCGATGCCGACATCATCACCAACCCTGAAGGAGGCCGCACAACACCTTCTATGGTGGCTATGTCAGATGATGGTGAACGACTGGTGGGTCAGATTGCTAAAAGACAGGCTGTTACCAATCCTGAAAACACGGTGTTCGGCATCAAGCGCCTCATCGGTCGCCAGTATGACACCAAAGAAGTGCAGGACGACATTCGGGTGCTGCCGTACAAAATCGAAAAGGCCGCCAACGGAGATGTTTGCATCAGCCTGCGTGGTAAACAATACAGCCCGGCGGAAATTTCATCCTTTATATTGGCAAACATCAAAAAAACAGCCGAAGAGTACCTGGGTGAAAAGATTAAGGATGCCGTCATTACCGTGCCGGCTTACTTTAGCGACAGTCAGCGTCAGGCTACCAAAGATGCAGGGAAAATTGCCGGCTTCAATGTGCTGAGAATCATCAATGAACCCACCGCCGCCTCGCTGGCCTACGGCTTGGACAAGAAAAAAGATGAAAAAATTGTGGTGTTCGACCTGGGTGGCGGTACCTTTGATGTTTCTGTTCTCGAAATCGGCGACGGGGTATTTGAGGTCAAAGCCACCCATGGTGATACGCATTTAGGCGGAGAGGATTTCGATCTGCACCTGATTGATTACCTGGCGAACGAGTTCGAAAAAGAACAGGGGATCGATCTTAGAAGCGACAAGATGGCATTGCAGCGCCTGAAAGAAGCCGCTGAAAAAGCCAAAATGGAATTGTCTACTTCCATGCAGACGGAAGTCAATCTGCCGTTTATCACCGCCGATGCAAGCGGACCCAAGCATCTGGCGATCAAGATTACGCGGGCCAAGCTGGAAAGTCTGGTGGATGATCTGCTCGACAAGATCGAAGCTCCCTGTCGGACCGCGCTGAAAGATGCCGGCCTTTCCGCCGGTGACATAAACGAGGTCATCCTGGTTGGTGGTATGACCCGCATGCCCGCGGTTCAGGAGCGGGTGAAAAAGATATTCGGCAAAGAGCCCAACAAGGGTGTAAATCCGGATGAAGTCGTGGCCATGGGTGCCGCCATTCAGGGAGCGGTTTTAAATGGTGATGTCCAAGATGTTCTGCTGCTGGACGTAACTCCGCTCTCCCTGGGTATAGAAACCCTGGGTGGGGTGATGACCAAGCTGATTGAAAAAAACACCACCATACCGGCGAAAAAAAGCCAGATTTTTTCCACCGCCGAAGACAATCAACCGGCGGTATCGGTTCATGTACTCCAGGGAGAACGTGAAATGGCGTCGGACAACAAAACCCTGGGACGCTTTGAGCTCACCGGAATTGCACCGGCCCCTCGGGGAATGCCGCAAATCGAGGTCAGCTTTGACATCGATGCCAATGGGATTGTGGAGGTGTCGGCCAAAGATCAGGCCACCGGAAAGCAGCAGTCTATCCGGATTACCCATTCGTCGGGTTTGACCCGGGAAGAAATTGATGGGCTGATCAAAGATGCTGAACTTCATGCCGGCGAAGACAAGGACAAAAAAGAACTGATCGATGCCCGCAACACGGCCGATTCCCTGATTTATGCCACCGAAAAATCTATGGCTGAACTCGGTGATAAATTGCCCGTGGGCACCCGAGATGAGGTTCAAGGCGTTATCAGTGATCTCAAGCGCGCCATGGAAAGTGAAAATACATCAGAAATCAAGCGCTTAACGGAAACCTTAACCCATGCCTCCCATCGGCTGGCGGAATCCGTCTACCAGCAGCCGGGCCCCGGGTCCGGACAGCAAACCGGCGCTGCGCCTGGCGGTGGCTATGGCTCATCCCCCTCCGGCAATGATGAGGAAGTGGTCGACGCTGAGTATGAAGAAGTCCGCTAAGCGGCAAGTTTAATGACCAAAAGGCGGCGGGCTCGATTCCCGCCGCCTCCAGTCTTCGTTCGAAACGCAGTTGAGAACGAAGACTGCCACGGCGTAGTCCGAAGGACGAAGACGGGCCAACCAAATCTCGCACATAAAATGCTTCGCTCCAGCTACGGCTCGGCAAACCCTTATTTGGGAAAATTAGCATTTTTAACGATGACTTCGAGTCTTTAATACCTTCTTTGTCCTTAACCCCCTGGCCCAGACCTAGATTTATGTTGCTCAATTATTCAGACTCATATTAGGGAACCTGACACGGGCCGTAATATGATCCTATAAGTCGCACTCTCCGAGGCGTAGGCTGGAAGCGTAAGCTACGAGCCGGCTTCCTGCTCGTAGAGCATATAGAGCATACAGCTCGGAGAGAGGCCAGGGCAGACTGAACGCTGAACCTTGAACGCTGAACCCTGAACCTGTGAACGGTTACCAATATATTATAGAAATTTCGAGACGTTTAATTATTCCTTTGACTTATTTATCCAATATTTATAAAGACTAACCTTTCCTTAGACTTGTTTGGTCATTTGGTTATTGAGATTTGTCGTCTAAAAGCATCAAAAGGTTAACAATATGTAAGCGTTCAGGGGTTCAAAGGTTCAGGGGTTCAAGGTTGCATTCTCGTCCCTAGACTGGATTTGGGATGGGTGTTTACAAGAAAAGCGTCAGTTTCGTCAGGCCCAATCCAAAATTTGGAATCAAATCGGCAATTATTTGGGGAATGAGCATTTTTAACGAGAACTTCGGGCCTTCTTTGTCCTGAACCCGGAACGTTGAACCCTGCTTGTGGGGTCGTAGCCCGAAGGGCGAAGCCCCAAACCTGTGAACGGTTACGCCTGACGGCTATGTGAAGCTACTATCGAGCCAATTTTTATTTTATTGCTGGGCGCCGGTGCCTATGTCGGCTGGAATATCGGCGCAAATGATACGGCCAACTGCATCGGCACGGCGGTGGGTTGCGGATTAATAAGTTTCAGGAAAGCAGCTGTTTTGGTTGGCGTCTTTGTGATTATCGGTGCCATGCTCCAGGGCGAGCACGTCATGAAAACAATCGGCAAGGGTATCGTTAAAACGGACCTGAACTATCTTGCCGTCTGTGTGGCTTTGATCTGTTCCGGTTTTTTTGTGACCCTGGCCACGTTCTACAGAATTCCCACATCGACTTCCCAGGCGATTGTCGGCGGAGTTGTCGGAATCGGTCTGGCGGTGGGCGCTGAAATAGACTATGCCAAATTAATTGTCATTGCTGAAAGCTGGCTTGTTTGCCCCATACTGGTCATGGCGCTTTCCTTTGGATTAATGGCTCTGGTGAGATTTATACTGAACAAATTTGGAACCAAATCCCTTCTTTTCCAGCAGGCATTCGGCTGGCTGGCAATACTTTCAGCGTGTTACGTCGCCTATTCCATGGGAGCCAACAATGCCGGCAACGCGGTCGGTCCCATCGCCAATCTCGATATTTTTCCGCCCGAGTTGCTTTTGCTCATTGGCGGGGTGAGCATTGCCGTGGGCGCATTGACTTACGGGAAGAAAGTCGCGGATACCGTCGGCAAGGGTATTACGCCCCTTGACATTCCGAGCGCATTTGTCGCCCAGATTTCTTCCGCCTTCGGCATGCATCTTTTTTCTTTGTTCGGTATTCCGGTTTCCACCTCTTCCGCCATTGTGGGTGCCGTGGTAGGCGTCGGCCTGGTACGAGGTGCGAAATCAATCAGCAAAAAGACCATTCTGACCATCCTGATCGGATGGGTGTTGACCCCGACCCTGGCGGGAACGGTTTCGTTCGTTTTATACCGGGTGATAAATTTGTTGTAACCGTTCAGGGATTCAGGGTATGTTACCTGCTTGTATTACCATGCATGCCGTGTTAGATGAACCCTGCCAATTAAGCGTCTCGGAATTTCTACAATTTAAAGAAAATATAGGAGAATGTATTGTGTTCTTCAAAAAAGAAAAAGAGGTCATCGAGCAGATTTTAAAGCATCTCGACCTGGTGGAGGATTCTCTGAAGACGGGTATCCGAACCATTGAGTTTTATCTTGACAACAATATCAGCGAAGCGAAAGTTTTGGCCCGCAAGGTAAGAAGTGAAGAATCAGAGGCCGATATCGTCCGTTACAAAATTCGGGACAAACTATACTCCGGGGCCTATTTACCTTTGCTGCGGGAGGACATTTATAAGCTGATCGAAAGTATTGACAAAGTGGCCAATGCCGGTGAAGCCTGCTGCGACTTTTTTTTGAACCAGCGCCCGCTGATTCCTGTAGAAATGAAATCCCATTTTGTGGCTGTTGCACAAGAATCATTAGGCATTATTGATAATCTCAAACTTGCGGTGCTGTGTTACTTCAAAGGCGAATGCAAAATCGAAGTCGTGCGGGAACACACCATGGAGATCGGTCTCCAGGAATCCAGGGTGGACAAACTCGAGTGGGATTTAACCAAGGAAATCTTTACATCCTCTCTGGATTTCGCTCACCAGATACACCTGAAAAATTGCCTCGATCACATCGTTGAAGTTTCAGACCGGGCGGAGGATGCCGGCGAGCAACTGGAGCTGGCGACACTGAAAGCGATGGTATAGAGGGAATGCGGAAATCGGAATGCGGAATGCGGAATTGGAAAGGTCGAATGCGGAGATTGAGCTGGTTTTTGTAAGAAACTGAAGGTTTCATGTTTGTACATGATTTATGCCATGGCGTAACCGTTTAGTTCCAAATTTTTATTAAGCCTGCGTAGCGGACGTTTTTCTCGCAAATACGCATCCCAAATGCAGTCCAAGGACAAGAATGCAACCCCTGGCCCAGACCTGGATCAGATGTGGGTGCTTTTAATCCAACCCTCGCGTCGGTTTAAAGTCACCCAAGAGCGATCCAAAGCAGTCGCGCCAGGGCGGGCTTGAACCCCTGAACCTTTGAACCCGTGAACGCTTACAAGCAATTCCACCCGTCGATAGCCTCCCTTCGAGAGCCTCCCTTCGAGGGCCTCAGGGTCTACGACAGGGTCTAACGACTGAGTCGAGCGAGCGATTTTAATAGAAAAGACAGAGCGAAGCGATACCATAAATCTTCAATATTCAATCGTCAATCTTCAATTCCGCCTGGTCCGGTTTAAGTTACCCCTGCTTCTTCAAATTCCTTTATGTCTTTTTCCGAATAGCCCAGCTCCTGGAGTATATCAGGTGTACTTTCGCCAAAAGCCACCGGCGGGGTACGAACCGCCCCCGGAGTTTCACTCAGCTTGACAGGCACACCGAGGGTCTTTGACGTTTTGCCATCCTTTCCTTTGATCTCAACTACCATTTCCCGTTGCCGGAAAAGCGGATCTTCCAGCACCTCTGATAATGACTGGACCCGTCCCCAGCAAACATCCAGATCGCCGAGGATGGCATCCCATTTATCCAGGGTCTTTTGCTTAAACGCGTTGCGTACAAAATCGCGGATTTCTTCGCGGTGCTGATCATCATATTGCAGTTCTGCGTATTCAGGCACACCGAGAAGATCGCATAATTGTCTCCAGAAGCGGTTTTCAACCGCACCTATGGAAATAAATCGTCCATCGGCCGTTTCATACGTATTGTAGCAGGCATAGCGATGGGACAAAAGGCCGTCGGCACGCGCGGGTTCCTGTCCGGTGAGCCGGCGGAAAAACAGTGCGGCAGGAAGAAATCCCACCATGCCGTCGGTCATGGAGATATCAATATATTGTCCTTTACCGGTTTTTTCCCGGGAAAAGAGGGATAGCAGAATTCCGATGGCCGCATTCATGCCGCCGCCGGCAATATCGGCAATTTGAATCCCCGGGATGGACGGGGGACGATCCGCTTCACCGATGAGGTCGAGAACGCCGGCATAGCTCAGATAATTTGCATCGTGTCCGACACGGTCGCGAAACGGTCCGGCCTGACCGTACCCGGTAATCGAACAGTAGATAATTGCCGGATTGATCTTGCGTACTGTCTCGTAGCCAACCCCCAGTCTATCAACAACACCGGGCCTGAAACCTTCCAGCATGACATCGGTGTTTTGGATCAGACGAAAAAAGATTTCCTTGCCTTTCTCGGTTTTCAGATTCAACGACATGTGCTCTTTGTTTCGATTGATCAAATTAAAAAAGAGCCCGTCCGCCAAGAAACGCTTGTCTTCGACGGCGATTACCCGGGCCCCGTGATCGGCCAGAATCATCGAACAGTAAGGTCCGGGCAAAAGGCGGGACAGGTCCAGGACGTTGACGCCGGCTAAGGCTCCCGGCTTTTGCTTTTGCATGGGATACTTCCCCTTAGGTTTATAGGTTTACATAAATTCTGCTCGCAGAATTTATTTTCCTCTAAACATCGGTTTTCTCTTTTCCATAAACGCGGTAACCGCTTCCACCACATCCTCGGATGGTAATGCTGCGGCATTTTTCTGGGCTACGTACTGCAGGCCGGCACTGACCCCATGATCCCGGCTGTGCAGGATGACTTCTTTAGTCCCCTGGACCGTCAACGGCGGGCATTCAGCAATCAGGCCGGCTATTTTTTGGGCCTCTGCATACAATGCTTTACGATCTTGGCAGATCCGCGTGATCAGCCCCATCTGCAGGGCTTCTTCAGCAGTGAAGTCCCGGCCTGTCAACGCCAGTTCCCTGAACCAGCCATGTCCGATGATGTACGGTAAACGTTGCAGGGTACCCAGATCGGCGATGATTCCCATGCGGGTTTCTCTGATGCTGAAGATTGCATCTTTGGTGGCCATGCGGATATCACAGGCGCTTATCAGGTCGATACCACCGCCGATGCAATGGCTGTGAATGGCTGCAATCACCGGTTTGCGGCATTGTTCAATTTTGTTGAGGCCCCCCTGGAGTTCCAATATTGCTTTGCGGGTGCTTTCCCGCTGATCGGCAGCTTCGCCGCTGAGCAAAGATCCGGCCTCCGTAAGATCGGTACCGGCCGTAAAGCTTTTGCCTTCAGCCTTGATGACCACCGCACGGATGGTAGTATCCTGATCGAATTTGTCTAAATGCTCGGACAGCTCCTTAAAAAAATGAGTTCCCATGGTATTGCGTTTTTCGGGGCGATCCAATGTCAGCCAGGCAACATGTTCATCTGTTTCAACTTTGAAGTGGGCGGTTGCGCTCATACGGTGTCCTTTCTTGATAGTTCAGATCTTTGATTCAATGACACCGAAAATAGTCGAATCAACAGTTAAAGTCAAATGGGATATGAACCGTGCCAAAAGATAATTGATCTGAATCGGCGTCTGGGCTATGGTGTTTTTTCCGTTGCGAGTAATAGTTCAGCCACTAAGACTAAGACACTATGCTTTTTCCGAGACTGCGCTTGTGAAAAATGGCCTCTGCGGGGCAGCCAGCGCGTCGGCTATTTAGTGGTTAACCGAAAACCCGGCTAGTTTAGATTTGTTGGGTTTCGCCCTTTGAGATCATGTTCCGGCAATGCATAATTTTTGTAGGTTGGGTAGAGGTACGAAACCCAACATAAACGATCAGGCTCTACCCAACCTACCAAAAACCGGACTTTTGGTTCAGGCACTATTTAGTAAGGCAAACCTGCTAAGGGCAAAATCAATTCTATCATCCAAATTAACGATAATGGTTGCCAACATACCAAAAACACGATCAGAATCCGTATTCGGATTGGTGTATGCCGGTTCGGCCTTTTTGATCTGGGGAATGAGTGCTGTATACTGGAAGGCCCTCGGTGCCGTGCCGGCCCTGGAAATCACCATGCATCGGGTGATCTGGTCATTTTTCTTCCTTATGATATTGATCGTGTTGCAGCGGCGTACTCGTGAATTTGTGGAGGTTTTGAGAAATGGCCGCATGCTTTTGATACTCCTTGCGACCGCGATTTTTGTTTCCGGAAACTGGCTTTTGTATATCTGGGCGGTTAACAGCAATTATCTTCTGCAAGCAAGTCTCGGATATTATATTAATCCATTGGTAAATGTCGTGTTGGGGTTGATTTTCTTGCAGGAGCGATTGAGAAAGCCACAGATTATGGCAGTACTGCTGGCTGCAAGTGGTGTGCTGTATCTGACCATTTCCTATGGTGAGTTCCCTTGGATCACGCTTACACTGGCCTTGAGTTTCGGGTTTTATGGCCTCATCCGCAAAGTTGCTCCGGTGGGGGCCCTGGTAGGTCTGACTGTTGAGACCATGCTGCTTTCACCGCCAGCCGTCATATATCTTGTCCATCTGAATTCCCAGGATATCGACGCCATCTTCCGTGTGAGTCTCAAGCTTGATTTGCTTCTGATCGGCTGCGCCCCGCTTACGGCTGTCCCTTTACTGCTTTTACCCTGGGCGCCAAACGGTTATATCTTTCCACCGTGGGTTTGATGCAGTATATCGGCCCCAGCGGCATGTTTCTGCTGGCCGTATTTTTTTATAACGAGCCATTATCGACCGCCCAGGTCCGTACATTCGCCATGATCTGGGCAGCTTTGGCAATTTATTCGACGGATTCGGTGATTTATTACAGGCGGGAAAGACGCCGACCCTAGATACCGGATTGCGGATTGGGAAGGGTTACGGGTTATTGATCATCTTTCTCGGGTAATTTATTCAGGTACTCCGCATCCATCGGTGAAAGATTAAATTTCAAACACGCTTCCTCAATAATGCCCCGATAGTTCCGGTCGGGATTATATCGATGTTCTTCGGAAATCCACTTGACGGCCTTTCTCAAGTCTTCGCCTTTCGGCTGAATATTGCTCATCGTAAGTATCCTTTTCTGTAACATTTCACCGCAGAGATCGCAAAGATCGCTGAGAAAATCACAATACAGTTAAATAAACGAAACCTCATGAAATCCAAAGTCATTTTCATGAAATTTCACGCCTGGTTATAAAGTACAGACTTCGTCGTCATCGTACTTTGTCTCCTATAAAACTCTTATTTAGAGCACGAGGACGAGTACGAAAAGAATAAAGTTAAATCGCATGCATGCGTCCCCGCTGTTACGGGATGACAGGTCTATTTAAAAAATTGTGGTGTGCCTCCTGCGCATTTTCTTGTTTTCCGCATTCCGCATTCCAATTTCCGAATTCCTGACACCTTATACCATGTAGGCGGCGGCGCTGACACCTGGAAGTTTGAGCTGAATTACCAGCGGCTTTGATATAGACCGCCCTCCACCAGCCGAAGGATTGTGCTCTAAAGCGGCGGTTTTTTCTTATGAAACTCCGTTGCTCCTTCAAAACCATGGGCTACTTTGAAAAGCATCTCTTCGTTAAAGTGATTTCCCAGGAGCTGCAGCCCGATGGGAAGGCCGTCTGATGAAAATCCGCAGGGCACCGACATTCCGGGTATGCCGGCAAGGTTGGCTGAAAGGGTGAAGATGTCCGACAAATACATGGTCAGGGGGTCGTCGATTTTTTCTCCTATTTTAAAAGCCGCCGTGGGCGCCACCGGACAAGCGATGACATCACAGGTTTCAAAGGCTTTTTTAAAATCCTCGGTGATAAGGGTGCGAACCTGGGATGCCTTGCCGTAATAGGCATCGTAATACCCGGCGGAAAGACAGTATGTACCGATAATGATGCGCCTTTGAACCTCCGGACCAAATCCCTGCGACCGCGTGCTGCAGTACATATTCAACAGGTCTGTGTTGTCTCTGTTGCGAAAACCGTATTTGACGCCGTCATATCTGGCCAAATTGGAGCTGGCTTCCGACGGCGCGATGACATAATAGACGGCCACCGCATATTGGGTATGGGGCAAAGAAATCTTTACCCGCCTGGCGCCCAGCTTTTCTAAGACTCCAACGGCGTTGCTTACCGCCGACATCACAGCAGGGTCCAACCCTTCGGTGGTGCTGTATTCTTCAGGAATGCCGACGGTAATTCCTTTCAGATCGCCGTCGAGGACTGATGTATAATCCGGCACATCCCTGGGCACCGAGGTGGAGTCGGATTTGTCATATCCGGAAATGGTGCTCATTAAAAAGGCACAATCGGTCACGGTTTTTGCCAGGGAGCCGATCTGATCCAGGGAAGATGCAAAGGCAACCAGGCCAAAACGGGATACCCGCCCGTAGGTGGGCTTCATCCCCACGACACTGCAATGGGAAGCCGGCTGCCTGATGGAGCCCCCGGTATCCGATCCCAACGCTCCCAGACACATATCTGCAGCGACGGCCGCCGCAGATCCTCCGCTGGACCCGCCGGGAATACGGGTTGAGTCCCATGGATTGCGGGTAATTTTAATTCCGGAGTTTTCCGTGGATGACCCCATGGCGAATTCATCCATGTTGAGTTTGCCGACAATCACCGCATCGGCGTCTCTTAGCTTCCGAATAACAGTTGCATTGTAAGGGGGCACAAAATTTTCGAGGATTCGTGATCCACAGCTTGTCGGAAAGGCCTGGGTGCAGATGAGATCTTTGATACCCAGCGGAATTCCGGTAAGCGGCAAACATTTACCCCTGGAAATCGCCTCATCCGCTTGCCCGGCCTGCTGCATGGCAAGCTCTTCTGAAATAGTGATATAGGCGTCTATTTTACTCTCAACCGCATCGATTCTGTCCAAAACCGCCCGGGTCAGCTCCCGGGAGGTTATTTTTTTGTTTTTTAAAAGCCGATGAGCTTCATTTATTGTAAGTTCATATAGTTCCACTATTAATGCTCCTATTAAACTGAAACCTCAATAAATCCAGATATCGTTGATTGGTTGATTAGTTGATTGGTTAATTGGTTGTAAATATGAATTTATCCCATATTTGCAAAATAATTGGACACTTCATGTTCCAAAATAAAGGACAAGTTTTTAAACAACAATCGTAACGTTCAGAAATTATGACTATAATTTACCTAATCAACCATTCAACCAGTAAACTATTCAATGAGGTTTGAAATCCCAATACCCAATGACCAAAACATAGGTGAGGAATTTACCATTTCGGTTATTTTGACTTTTCCAGTATTGACGAGAAAATCTTTTTCAATTCATTACTCGATTATTTTCGGTACAACAAAGTTCCCATCCTCCTTTTCGGGAGCGTTGGCCAATGCCAGCTCCCGATCCAGAGGCGGCCTTTGTTCGTCTTCACGAAAGGCATTGGTTAAGGAAATCGCATGGGAGGTCGGCCGGAGACCTTCCGTATCGACCTCATTGAGCTTAGCGACATATTCCAGAACATCCCCAATCTGCCCGGCAAACTTATCTATGGATGCATCGTCCAGTTCCAGCCGTGCTAGATCAGCTACATGCAAAACCTCGTCTTTGGTTATTTTCATAGTGATATGTCCGTTGTCTGTTGTATTTTGTGTGTTGCTTATTGAGCAGATGAAAAATAGCCAGGTCGATGGCCTTTAGGGGCTTATCGGGTTTTTCCGACAACATGTTGTAAAGAACTGAAGGTGTCAGGTGTCAGCAATTAAAAAATTTCAAATATCAAATATCAAATATCAAACAAATCACAATGACTAAAATTCAAAATTCCAAACAGTTGGCTTTTGATCTTATTTGAGATTTGTATATTGGAATTTGGTGCTTGTAATTTGTAATTTCCGGTTTATCCGGGTTAGGTCCCAAAGAAGTTTCATCTTCGATCAAACTGGCCGCTTTTCAGGCCAGAGGCGGCGCTCGTATTAAACTAGGCCAAAATGGCACGGTTTTTCGATGATTAAACTGGCCGCTTTGGCAGCTGGCCAGAACAGCGAACCGCAGAATATCGAATATTGAATATCGAAGGATGGAAACGCTTCGCTATATCTTTTTTAAAACAGACAGAATACATTCATTCGACGTTCGATGTTGGACGTTCGACCTGCCCGCAATGTCTTGAAACTGGTGCGAGGCAATACAATAATTGTGATTTATAACTCAATGATTACGCTAACTCAACGCACTATGCATGGTAGGCGGGTGTTCGGCGTTCATCAGTTTCTTTTTCGATTTGACCGACCGTTTTTTTTGCCAGCGGCGGGGCTGAACCCTCACCCCCGAACCTAGAACTTATTTTTCAACCACAAACGGCTTCAGCCCCGTTTTTCTCAACTTGTTCAGGGTGTGTCGGGCCGAGGCCTTGCTTTTGTACTCTCCGACCCTGACCCGGTACCAGATGCCTTTGCCCGGGACCTTGCCGATTGCCCGATAGGCGTGAAATCGCTTCTTCTTGAGCTTCGCCACCAGCCGATCGGCATCCCGGGCGTCTTTCACCGAGGCTACCTGAATGGTATAGGCTTTATCGGTCGGCCGGGTTTTGCTTATAGAGTCAACCGGTGGCTTTTGAGACGGTTTTGCCGGCCCCGTTTCCGGGGGTTCGGTTTTTTTGATAATTTTTTTTCCAGCTTTACCGTCAATTGTTGGAGGAGGCTTCTTTTCGGGTGAAGATTCTATCTTTTTGCCAATTAACGGAGAAGGTTTTTTTTTACCGATTTGAGTATCCTCACGATTGTCTCTCAGGGCTTCATAAAAACCAAGCTTGGTCTTATCCTTTGCAATCCCTGATTTCCCCCGGGTTCGCTGCTGTTCCTTATTCTTGAGATCTTCCCGGGAGGCCTCCAGTTTTTTTTGGATCCCGGCGATATCGAATTTGACAGGCGCCGTACCTCTGCCAACCAGAACACCGATTACAAACATCCAGGCACAAACAAAGAAAATGAAGCAAGTCCAGCCGATAACGGCTTTGCGGCTTAAAGCCAAGGACGGCTTTTTTGGCAAAGACACTTTTTTATTTTTTTTCATCAAACGATCTCTTTTTATGCCGTAACCTTGAACCATAAAGGCTTTTTTTTGCCAAGTCAAGCAGCTTTCCCCAATCCGTCATAGAGACCTTACCGTCCGGCTGGAGACCTTTTGAGGGTACCGGGCGCTTTTGATGAAGAAGAAAAATGGAGTGCAAAATTTCATCCATGGCAGACCTAACCAGGATAAACCGGAATTGTGAATTTGGGAATTAAGGAATTTAGGAATTAAAAAATGTCCTCAACCTAACTTGGATAAGCCGGAACCAAAATCCTACGCAAACATGATGAGATTTTGAAATTTAGGTACTAAGCTTTTTCCGAGACTACGCTATGAAAAAGAGGCCCCTTCGGGGCAGTAAAGGCGATGACAGCGATTTAGCAAATTGCAGGTTTCAGGTGTCGGGTGTCAGGTTTCAGGCC
>PVMK01189257.1_pt2 | contig 31006 bp, 32 predicted proteins | sample 1853481 | NCBI WGS metagenome assembly PVMK01 (sample SAMN08533507, study PRJNA380276) | Marine sediment metagenome, whole genome shotgun sequencing project.
TGCTTGGAATGCATAACATGTCCAATGGAATGCAGGCGATTGCCGGCAACAAGATGCGTCAACTCATAAACGCGGTTACAAACAACCGGATAATGGCTGTAATTGTCGGGTTTTTTGTAACGGCTATTATTCAGTCAAGCTCTGTTACTTCGGTGATGGTGGTTGGATTTGTCAATGCGGAGCTGATGACCCTGACACAGGCCTTAGGGGTAATACTCGGGGCTGATATTGGAACAACCGTAACAGGCTGGATACTGGTATTAAAGATAGGTCGATATGGCCTTCCAATACTCGGCGCAGCAGGCATCTTCTATCTTTTTTCAAAAAATGAACGGATTCATTATATTGCCATGATGTTCATGGGTATCGGAATGGTTTTTTTCGGCCTGGAACTGATGAAAAACGGTTTCAAACCTATTCGGAGCGAACCTGAATTTCTGGCTCTTTTTTCAGCTTTTTCTCCTGCTACGCTTGGAGGACTGATACTATGCGCTACTACAGGAGCTATAGTAACCGCCATTATACAGTCATCTTCAGCTGCAGTGGGTATTGTAATGGGTATGGCCGTTACTGGTGTACTGACCTTTGACTCATCAGTCGCTCTGGTAATTGGAATGAACATAGGTACTACTGTAACAGCCCTGCTTGCATGCCTCGGAACAACCACAAACGCGAAAAGAGCTGCTTACGGTCATACTATAATTAAAATAATAGGTGTCATGTGGATCCTCCCGCTATTCCCCCTTTATTTAAAAATACTTCCTTTGATTTCAGGAGTAGACCCTGCAACTGTTATTATAAAAGACGGTGTTGAAACTTTCCCGCACATTTTAAGAGGAATTGCTGTTGCACATACAGTTTTTAATATTACCAATGTTATAATAATTTTCCCGTTTATTACATTTCTTACAAAAGCACTCATAAAGATAGCACCGGATAAACCTTTTAAAGAACTTCCCCACTTGACAAAACTGGACATTCGTATGCTGGATACACCTATGATTGTAATAGAACAGTCACGAAATGAGATACTTCTCATAGGGAAGACAATTAATGAAATATTTGATGATTTAAAACATGTTATCAGCACAGATGAAACCGATGAGAAGAGAACAAAAAATATTTTTAAGCAGGAAGAAAATATTGATGTATTTCAAAAGGAGATATCAACATTTCTTATAAATACCATTTCCGCTGAAATAACCAGAGATCTGGTAATTGAAGCACAGTCACACTTAAGGATAACTGATGAATATGAATCAATAAGTGATCAGATAACCAATATTCTTAAACTCAAATTAAAATTGAAAAACAACGGAATTTCTTTAACAGATAATGAGCACAATGATATTATTGAACTGCACAACAATGTAAATGATTATTTCAATTTAATTAATACTGCAATTATTGATAAAAATAGAAATATAATTGCGGAAGCAACCACAAACGGCAGTTATATAGCACACCTTTTTCGTGAAAAACGCTCACGCCATCTTGAAGATATTGCAAGGTCAAAGCCAGACCCCCTTCTCAGTGTCAGCTATATGAACATGCTAACTGCATACCGGAACATAAAAGACCATATCTTAAATGTAGCTGAAGTTCTGGCAGGTGAAAAATAGGTGCCGAACCCAACAAACCCGTATTGCCTATTTTCACAGACACAACCATTAGTTCAAAAACATCTCATTGCCCTCAAAATCACTAAATACTCCCATATAACAGGAGTTTACTGCAATCACTAATTTAAATAATACTTGACTTTTTAATGCTTAAAAGTTAACTTGACACTTTAACCGAACACTTGTTCAAGTCAGCACCAATAACCGGAAGATCACCTGTTCTTAATAAAAATAAGGAGAATAAAGTTGAGCAACAAAAACTTCAAACAGGAAAATGTCGGCTGCTATTTACTGGAAACAGACAAAGCCCAGCCTTACAAAACAGGAACAAAACCCGAACTCCGCCCTGTATGGGATAAGGATCTTTGCGCCAGATGTGCACTCTGCTACATTTACTGCCCTGATGCTTCAATAACCAGACAGGAAGATGGTTATTTTGACGCGGATATCAAGACATGCAAGGGATGCGGGATCTGTCACAGAGAGTGCTGGTTCGGAGCAATAAGCATGCAGGAGGTGATATAATGGATAAATTCAATTTATATGCGGCACAGATGCTTTCATTCAATGAAAAATTCGCCTCAAAAGGTCACAATGCCTGTAAAGGCTGCGGAATCGCACTTTCCGTGCGCCAGGTTTATAAAGCGCTTGAAAATATCGTGACAAATATAGAAAACGCTAAATGGGATATCCCCTGGCATCAGAATGAGACTGTAGGCTCAAACAAAGATAAATCAAAATTATCTCTTCTAACTATTGAAAAAGAAAATGGCGAAACACTTAAGATCTGTTTTGATAATGAGTGTTCAGACAATAAAATTGATAATAATAACATCATAAAGCGTCAGCCTTCGATAGCAGCTGCCGTTGGTTGCAAATATGTAGCAACAGCAAGCCCAAGCCATCCTTTTGACCTTATTGATAAAATAAGAAGTGCATATAAATCATCCGGATCTGCTTTTGTTCAGATACTTTGCCCCTGCCCTGTTGCATGGGATTTTGATTCTGCAAACACAGTGAGACTTGCAAGAATAGCTGTTGAAGCAAGAGTTTTTCCGCTTTATGAAATAGCCGACGGATATTACCGTATATCAGCCCAGGAAAATAATCCCAGAACTGTAAACGACTACCTTAACCGGCAGGGAAGATTTTCCACCTGGAAAAAGAAAAAAATAGCTGCATTACAGGAAGAAGTAACTAATGCCTATGATAATCTAATTGAAAAAAGCAGCAAGGGCTTATAAACATTAAAAGTCCTGCTTAACCTAACTCTAACAGGAAACATATTAAAAGGGAGTATTAAATGGCTGACTTAAAATGGACGCCTGACGGTAAAAAAATATTTAAAAAACTAACTGATGCAATTCCAGAGGCAATGCGTAAAGCAATCAAACCAAAACTTTTGGAAATGCTTGCAGCAAGGGCCGCAGATAACCCTGTAACAGCAGAAGTAGTTACTGAAATGGTAAAACAGGATCTCCCCGAACCTCAGAGAAGCGCACTTATGGCAGCGCTCGGAATAGAGGATAAAAAAGAAGGAAATCCGGACGAACCTGAAGCCCCAAAAATTGAATGGTCTGGTAAAAGCGAGCTAATGTTTGAAATAATGCTTGGCGAAGTCCCGGAAGCTATGAGAAATGTATTTCGCGGGAAACTATCGGGCGTTATCATAGAAAAATGCAAAGGTGCTCCTGCCACAGAAGACCATGTAACTGAAGTTGTTAATCAGATCGTTCCTGATCCTTTCAAAAGCAATATCCTAATGAAATTCAAAGAACTCGGAGATTTTGATATAAACATCATCGATGAGATAATCGAACGTCACGGAACATCCGAAGAAAGTCTGATGTACATTCTCCATGATACCCAGGATGCCATCGGATATCTTCCAATCGAAGCAATTTCTGCAATAAGTAACAAATGCGGAATCAAACTCAGTGCGATTCACAGTATTGTAACATTTTACAAAGCATTCAAACTTGAAAAACCTGGCAAACATCATATTAAAATCTGTAATGGAACTGCCTGTCACTTAAACGACACAGGGAAAATTGCTGAGATGGCTGAAAACAAATGTAAATGTTCGGACACAACTGTAGAAAAAACACTTTGTCTTGGCTGCTGTGACTGTGCACCTGCTTTTGAGATCGACGGTAAAATATATAAGGGTGATGAAGCAAAATCAGTTATCGATACTCTTTAGGTCATAATGATTATAATGTGCTTTCAATAAAAGGAAGAATATAAAAATGAATAAAACTGCAGACTTAAAAACCGCTAAAGATAATGGTCAGGCACTGTTATTCCCGGACAATGTAAGAATCAACGTCGGATCATCCACCTGCAACATTGCTAAGGGCGCTGATTTAATCTATAACGCGATAGAATATGGGCTTAAATCAAAAAACATCAATGCCACGCTGGTAAAAGTCGGCTGCAAAGGTCTCTGTCATATGGAGCCTGTAGTTGAAATCCAGGCACCTGGAAAACCAAAAGTGATTTATACCAATGTAAAAGAAACAGACGTTCCAAAGATACTTGAATCAGCCGCATCAGGAAAACCTGTCGTAGATCTTGCATTTGCCCGCGTAGATAATGAAGACCATGTCCTAACCGGAAAAATAAGCTACACAACTGATTCTAGCGATTTCAATGATATAACTCCAATAGATCAGATTGAATCTCTAAGTAAACAGCATCGGCTGATACTAAGAAATGCAGGAAATATTGACCCTGAAAATATTAATGAATATATTGCATCAGGCGGTTATGAAGCACTTGAAAAAGCACTGTCCATGAAACCTGATCAAATCATTGAAGAAGTAACAAAATCTGCCCTTCGCGGACGTGGAGGCGGAGGATTTCCCTGCGGGACTCAAATGGAAAAGCTGTAAAGATTCCAAAAGTGATGAAAAATATTTAATTTGTAATGTGAGTGAAGGTGAACCCTGGAATCGGAATGCATAGAAGCTTCCTGGAATCTGACCCCCATTCAGTACTTGAAGGCCTTATCATCGGCGGTTATGCTATGGGTGCTCAGACAGCATATGTATACATCAGAGACAATTACCGCATTGCCTTAAGCAGGTTCAAGAAAGCGGTTGCTGATGCTGAAGAAGCAGGACTTCTCGGTGAAAATATTTCTCGGAAGTAAATTCAGCATGACCATAAAGGTAAAAGAAGGCGGCGGTCGTTTTGTCTGCGGTGAGGAAACTTCATTAATCGCATGCTTAGAAGGTAAAATCGGAGAACCCAAACAGAGACCACCATTTCCAACAGTTAAAGGGTCTTTTCGGCAAACCAACCTGTATAAACAATGTTGAGACCTGGGCAAATATCCCATTAATCATCCTTAAAGGCAGCAGCTGGTACAAGAAAATAGGTTCCTCAAAATCAAGCGGAACAAAAGTTCTTTCTTTAACCGGTAATATTGCTCAAGCTGGAATGATTGAAGTTGATATGGGAACCCCCATAATTGAAGTTATCAACAAAATTGGCGGCGGAGTAGCAAACAATAAAAAACTTAAGGGAATCCAGACAGGGGGTCCATCCGGCGGTGTCCTGCCTGCAAAAGATGCCAAATTAACCATTGATTATGACGAGCTGACTGAGGCCGGTTCAATGCTGGGCTCTGGCGGCATGGTCATAATGGATGAAGATACAGATATGGCGGAAATAGCCAAGTATTTTACTGACTTCTTTGTCGAAGAATCCTGCGGCAAATGCACACCATGCAGAGAAGGTGTTTGCCGAATGAGCGATATTCTAGAAAAAATACTAAAGGGTCTTGGCAAAAAGGCTGATCTCAAGGACTTAGAGGAAATGGCAGAACCTATGACCAAACTGTCAGCATGTGCCCTTGGTAAAACAGCACCAATTCCAATCCTGTCCACGATGAAACATTTTAAGAAAGATTACTTAAAACATATTAATTAACTAAAACCAAATAAAACTTTAAAAGCTCCTTTGAAAGGGAGCTTTTTTATTATCTTTTTCTGGAACAATAATATCTTCCAAAATAAGACATTATTATTGTGAGACAATATTATTTGTCTCCTTTTTAAAGACAAGTATCATCTTTTTTTTATATTCTTCTACACAAATTTAGGTTCTTACAAAAGATTTTTTTAATATTTATGATAAAATTCTTTTACAAACCTTTCTATTCTAGATCTTCCTTAAATCTCATATTAGTCTAATTCCTTAAAAAATATAATTCTCAATAATTAGCTTAAAAGTACAAGAGCAAATAAATTGAAACTGGACAATAATTGTTATTTCAATAAGTTACATCATAGTTTAATCTTTAAAATATTAAAATGACAATTCTTAATATTAGAAGAATCCAAAACTCACAGTTAGTAAACCCTCCTCAGCTATTCTTCACCCCTAAAACACCCCTAAAATTTTAATCATTTCATGCCTCATGTCAGGTTATGTATCTATATATCCTGAGAATTTATATTAGATAATATTTGGCATAAACTTTGCCTCTTATTTAATAATAAAAACCTTGATGGGTTCAGTATGATTACAATAAAAAATACAAATACACAATCGAACAATTATATATTATGTAAAAAATACCCAACAACTGAAAGAAATAACCACTATTCAGAAACCTCATATAGTTCCCATGATACTGCCGTAGAAAAATCATCAGATACTAAAGATAGGTTAATAGATAAAAGAAGCAGCTCCCCCAGTAAAGAAATACCCAAAAATACAAAATCCAGAAAATTATTAAATAAAGACGTAACTGTAATATCATCTTATTTAAAGGACGTCAGGAAATGGCCTATTTTCTGTAAAGAAGAAGAACAGTCCTTTGCTAAAGCGCTGAATGAATCAGAATCAAAAAAAAGAATAATTGTCGAAAGATGGATGAATATTTATTCAAAACTAATTAACTGGAATAACATTAACAAGGTGATCTCAAAGGATCTAAGCATAATTGCGGATAAAGCGCTGCTGACAATCATAAAAAAACTGGAACAATATAAGCATTACAGCAAGTCAGTAAAAGACATTAATAAAATATTAACAAGTGATGATTTATCATATTATATGAAAAGAAAACTTAACAAAGATAAAGCAGCTATTGTAAATAAAATAAGAGAAACAGCTTCTAACATAAATCTGGTAAAGCTATACGAAAAAAAGATCCCAATAAAACTAAAAGTATTTATTGGTCAAAAAAACATTACAGGCAGAAAAAACAGACTAACAATCTACAGGTTGTTGAAGGAATTTAAATGCGCGGACAAAAGAACCGAACATATTAAAAATGAACTCATAAGAGCAAACCTGAGACTTGTTGTAGGTATTTCAAAGAAATATATAAACAGGGGCCTTCCTTTATCCGATCTTATCCAGGAAGGAAATATCGGCCTAATGAGAGCAATAGAAAAATTTGATTACAAAATGGGTAACCGTATAAGCACATATGCCAGCTGGTGGATAAGACAGACAATTACAAGAGCAATTGAAGACAAGTCATCTTCAATAAGAATTCCTGTATATGTAAAGGATAAGCTCAAGAAAATATCCAGAGAATCAAGGCTGTTGGAATGCGAAAGTAGTAATAATATTGTAGAAGACAACAAAGTTCCGGATAACTTACTTTCAATACTCCAGTTAATTAAAGACCCCATATCTCTTGAAACACCTTTTGGTGAAAACGGAAATAATCTGCACGAGTGTATACCCAGTAATAAAATCCCATCCCCAATTGATAATATTTTAAGGGGACAGCTTTTTGATGAAACAGAAGAAATCTTAAGAGGCCTTACCCAGCGTGAAGAGAAGATTCTTCGATTAAGGTTTGGAATAGGCGTTCAGGCAGAACACACACTCAAGGAAATCGGAGAGGTCCTTGGCGTTTCAAGGGAGAGGATAAGGCAACTTGAGGCAACTGCATTACACAAAATAAAGTCATCAAATAATATTTGTACTTTGAGGAATTTTATTAGTACCTAAGAAATAGTTTAAACAGGGATTTGTCTTTTAATTTAATAAATCAATTAAGTCTTAAAAGCCTGCTTAATATCAGCCCGAAAAATCTTATTTCACCACCTGACATATAGACCCAGCCAAGATGTGTACCGCACCGGGCACAACAAACAATTCTCCAACTGTAACCTTTAAACCAGCTCCACTGCTCAGTTACTTCACCAGAAATGTTAGTTCCGGAAACCCTGGCAAAACATCCAATTTGAAAGATAATTCCACTGGGATTTACAAAAGTATGTTCGTGTGCGCCATTGATTTCAATACGTTCAGAATCACCGGTTATAGCCTGGGAACACTCAGCGCATAATATATGCCATTTTTTATCAACCGTCTCTTCCTTATCCTCATCTTCAATAGATGAATAAATTTCACCCGACACCTCCCCTTTTAAAAGATATTCTCTATCTATTGTAGGATTAAATACTTGTTTAAGAATATATTTATTATGCATTAACAGACCCATCAAAGAACTCTAAAATATATTTGTAACTTCACACCATACTTATTATAAACAGCAGTCTAAGAAGTAAGCAGTATCAATTAAATAATATGTGAGAGTAATAACCGTATTATACGATTAGGAGGCTCAAGAAGACCAACTCTAGAAAAGCTGCAGGAACTGATTATCTAATAACATATAACATGGAATTTTCAATAATGAAATAAGCGGGATTTACGGATGCTATACCCCTGAGGAGTTTATTAAATCTTTATCAAAATAATTTATTTCCATACCGGCATCAACAATTATTCGCTGAGCATTAATACCGCTTGAGCGGGGACTCAGAAGAAAAAGTGCGGTGTCAGCTACTTCCTGTGTCTTTAATGCTTTATGCCTCAGAGTGGCTTTTTCGGCATAAAGATAACTGTCTATATAACCGGGAATCCCGGCAGAAGCAGATGTTTTTAAAAGGCCGGCACAGACCGCATTGAACCTGACTTCTGAAAAAGAGCTGAATGACTTTGCAAGAAAAGCCAGAGTTGATTCCAGCGCTGCTTTCACAGGGCCCATATAGCCATAATTTTCCGAAGCCATTCTTGTTGTTGATATGGAAATAGTAACAACAGATGCTAGCGGATCCATCATGTTCTTAAATTCCTTGACAATACTGACCAGAGAAAAACAGGAGATATCCACTGCCTGGAGAAAATCTTTCTTTTCGATCTCAAAAAAAGGCACCAACCCGTTTGAAAAGTTCGCAAACGCAACTGAATGGACAATACCATTTATAACAAGTTCATTATTATCAGAAATAATCTTCTGTCGTAATTCAATAATGTCATTTTCTTTTTCAAGATCGCAGGTATAAACACTTACCCCGGGAAAAAGTTTTTCAGTTTTTTGTTTAACCTCATCATTTAAAACAGAAAGGATTACCTCAGCCCCGAGAGAAATAAGACTATTTGCAATAAAGTATGCTACGCTCTTTTTGTTTGCGACCCCAAAAACCAGATATTTTTTACCTTTTACATCAAAATAATTCATTGTCTCCCTCAGGGACTTAAACACTCGTCTTCAGACGAAAAATGTCAAATATTTAGAAGTTGCACATAATTGAGCATCGACCTCCCTCAGGAGGATTTCCCAGTGTTTTTTATTTTTCCTTTACCCCACAGAGACTGAATCGACCGGCTTGTAGACGGTGGTAGTTCAATTCAGCCCTCACTTACAAGTGCGCACATAAACTCACATGATGATGCAACCTTACCTCCAACCATTATTTTCCCTTTAAAACAGTATGCTGGCCCCATCTTTTCAGTAAACTCTACTGAGATTGTTAAAACATCGCCGGGTTTAACCATTTGTTTAAACTTGATTTTATCTGCTCGAGTAACTACCGGCACACCACCAGTGGAAAGGTCTGCAATTGATGACATCAGAATAGCTCCGGCCTGAAACATTGATTCACATAAAAGCACACCGGGCAGTATCGGGTTTCCAGGATAATGTCCCTTAAAATAGAACTCGTCAGCTCTCACAATGCGTTCTGCTTTTATTGTATTTTCAGACTGTTCAAGCACCCTGTCAACAAAAAGAAATGGCTCACGGTGCGGGATCAGGTCTATAACCGATTTCAATTAAAGCCCTCCGTCAACATCAAAAACCGAACCGGTTATATATGAAGCCTCATCAGATGCCAGAAAGAGAACAAGCGGAAAGACATCAGAAGCTGTGCCGAACCTTCTTAAAGGTATCATTTTAACATACTCTTTTTTAAGCTCGTCTGGAAGTGAGTCAATCAATTCTGTTTCAATAAAACCGGGAGAAACACAATTAACCGTAATTTTCCTTTTAGCCACCTCTTTAGACAGACTCCTTGCAAGACCAACTATGCCTGCTTTTGATGCAGAATAATTTGCCTGTCCCTCAAAGCCGTAATTCCTTCCCGGTGAGGTAATATTTATTATTCTGCCAAACCGTTGTTTCATCATATTTAAAACTGCGAATTTGCACATATTGTATGTGCCGGTAAGGTTTATATCAATAACCCGGCTCCAGTCAGCCTCTTTCATCATCCCAAGCACAGAGTCACGCCTGACACCGGCATTATTAACCAGCACATCAACGGCAATCTTATTTTCCTCAAGATCATTGAAAAAATTCTCAACCTCTGAATATGAAGACACATCGAATTTAACAACCTCAAGAAGACCGGCGCTGTCCGAAATTTTTAAGTTTTGTGCAGCGGCATCATCAGATGAATAGGTTACAATCACCCTTGCGCCGCAAGTAGTAAAAGCCTCAGCCAGAGACTTTCCAATACCTTTGGTTCCGCCGGTTACAATTACAAGTTTTCCTGAAAAGTCGTATTTAATGTTCATCAGTTTGTTTATTAATCTATTCTACAGTTCAAGAGCAGCAGCCGTCTCCATGGTTTAGTTCAGATACTTATCCACATTGTTTGCAGTTATCACACCGTAATTTGCCGCGCCCAGCCAGCCGGACATGATGATACCTACAGAGCCGGTATGGAAAAGTCCGCCCACCTGTTTATCTATCTCCATACTTACCTTAAGACCTTCGAACTTTGTTCCAAAAGATGCTCCGCCCAAATGCAAAGTATATCTCTCGAATGTACGCGGGGTTGCAGCCTCAATAAAATCGATCTTATCTCTAACCCCGGGAAGAAACTTCTCCAAACAGTCAAGTGTCACCCTGCAGAGCTCTTCCTTTTGTTTCCTGTACTCAGTATCAGATAAATTAATCCAGTCATCATAATGAGCATTGGTTGATGATACAATTGTATACCTGTTGCTGCCGGGTCTTGTTTTTGGATAATATATTGAGAAGGTCCTGCTTTTAGTATCCTTGTCAAGAAGTGATGAGGGGATAAAGGTTGGCTCCTCTGATGTGAAAATAAGGTCGCCTATATCGTCAATAGTTTCACCCTCTTTTATTCCCATGTAAACCTGACAGGAAGAATTATTCAACTTAACTTTTTCAGCATCAGATATAAAATCTGCGCTAAAATGATCCTTACCCACAAGATCATTGATGGTGCTCAAGAGATTCCCATTTGAAACAACGCCCCTGCAATTTATGCTTCTGTCATCTACAATCACTGCATCAACCCTGCCAGCTTTAACAGTAATATTCGTAACTTTAGATGAGAGTCCGATATCAACATTGTTTTTTATCAGCTCCTCCTGCATCTTACCTATCAGAACATCCGTTCCGCCTTGGAAAGTATAGACCCCTTTACTCATAAAGTTGGAAAAAACAACTCCGTATGTCATTGCGGGTTCATCAAGAGTTGAACCATTTGCATAAGTTATCGGTTCCATCAGCATCCGAACCACATCATTTCTTCCTGGAAAAAACCTTTCAAATAAATCTTTATTAGTCATGGAATTATCTTCAAAAAATTCCATATCCCTCGCGATTTTAAAGAAATCATCAACAATACTTTTCTCCAAGCCAAAATAAGTCACGAGTTTATCAGTGAAATCTTCGGCATCAAAAGTAGTTGAAAAGGAGAACTGAGGGTTTTTGAATCTGATATCGGGAAGCTGAACAATACTGTCTGCAATTTCCTTTGACCAGTACCTTCTACAGGTCTTAATCATTCCAATGGGAAAGCCGTGCAGAGACACATCAAACATATGGCCCTTCCTGTTAAACCAGGTCGCCAGGCCGCCAAGCTTAAAATGCTGTTCAAGAAGAACTACACTTCGTCCGAATTTATTAGCCAGAATATTTGCAGCAGTCAAACCGCCAAGCCCCCCGCCAATAACTGCCACGTCATAAGAATCTTTCAAATCATCAGAAGAACGATATAACATTTACAAAAAACCTTCCTCTATTCCTGCAGACAATGTACATTTGCCATTGAAACGCCGCTCAGCATTGAACCCACAATTCCGAGAAAACCCTGATCCGTACCGCAGATAAAAAGGTTTTTAACGCTTGTTGCACCATCTTTAATTTTATGAGGCGATCCATAAACAGCACCGTTTATATGGCCTGTAAATTTCCTTACTGTGGTCGGTGTAAACATGTCAACAAAATCAATATTTTCTTTTTTAATTGGCACCATCGAAGCAGCATTATCTATTATCCTGTTTAACCACGCATCCTTTTTTTTCTTATAATCTTCCCTGCTGCACTTATTCCATTTCTCATAATTTGCAATATTTGTAAGCCGAAGTATCGGATTAGTCCTCTCTTCATCACCATATTCAAAATTATCAGGAGAACAGATTACTCCGCTATCAAGGGATACAAAATCATCGGACTTCCTGTATTTAAATTTTTCTGAATTATTGTAAAACATTATAGTACTTTTATAATCATCATCTGAAAGATAGTTCTTTAGACAGAGAATAACTTCAAAAAAAGCCAGCTCACCGGGGAGAGTCCCCTCCTTCGTTATCTTCCGGCCCAAAAGTTTTTCAGTTTCATACAGACCCGCAGATGAGATTATCTTTCCGCACACGATCTCCTGTCCTGTTCCAAGTTTAACCCCAACAGCTTCATTATTTTTCAGCATGATCTTTTTAATCTCACACCCAAACCGCAGGTCTCCGTTACAGGCAAGATATTTTTCCTTTAAAAGGTCAATGATCCGTGTAACACCATCTATCGGACGCGCAAACCCCTCAAGATAAATCGAACGGAACATAATGCAGAACTGTGAAAAATCCATATCATTTTCCCAGGCACTGCCGTAATACATCAAAGGGCATAAAAGCATTTCAATAAGAAGCGGCTCATCAATAAACTCTGCCATTACCACTCGTGCGGACCTGAAGCTGCTGTTACCAAGAGAAAACGCATCGTAATTATAGATATATTTTACCAGCCTGTTATATCCGTCAATCTGTGATGGAAACTTTTTCTGTATCTCTTCCATAAGCAGTTCGGGATCATTTGAAAAGATGAGTTTTGAATCCGGGAAACGGATCACGGAATGGTTCTGAGGGACAAGACAGAAATCTTCCCACTTCAGTTTAAGTTGCCTGACAAGCTTATTTAAAGGTGCCAGACGCTCTTTTTTTGAAACATAATTTGTCATGGCGTGAAGACCCACATCAAGGAGCCTTCCAGCCTTTCGATAATAAGAATTCAGTCCGCCCAGCACACCATGCTGCTCACAGATCAGAACTTTTTTATCATAATAGGCCAGACGTATTCCCGCAGCAAGACCAGACATACCTGCACCGATAATAACCACATCATAATAATTATTTTGTTTTAACACGTTGCCCCGCTTGATTATCATTGACCTGTTATTTTATAACAGACTGGGTTATTCACTGTTTTCTTATAATTTCTGATTATTTGAAAAAGACTACCATGTATTTTTTGATTATACAAGGTACATATTAAAGGATAAATCTGAGAGGAATTGCTGGGTCTATCTGTCTTTTAATGTGGGTTCTAAATAGTTCATGCAACCTTCAAGGGTTACAAAATGAGGATAATCATCCTCTGGTACATTAATGCCGTATCTTTTTCTAATTTCCATTATTATGTCAAGAAAATCCATTGAATCCAGTTCTATCTGGTCACGGATTTTTTCGTTATCATCTACGTTTGAAAGGTCCTCATCTGGTACAAGTTCCTCTATTATATCCAATATTGCCTGCCTGACTTCAGCTCTAGTCATTATTCCTCCGGTAAATCAAACCCTTAGATTAATACGATGTTTTAGTTTAGTTAGTAACTTTAGCAAATAAAATAAAAAATATCCATAAAAAATAAAGGATTATCAAAGAATACAAGTTAAAGTTTAAATCGAAGGCTGGTAAGCACTCCCGAAGACAAAATGGTCCTGAAAGAGGCAAGTTAATCAGGTGATATTATTCCAGATATTTTTTTACAATTAAACAGGAATTGATTCCCAGCATCCCAAAACTGTTATTCATAATATAAGTAATATTTTCACGTTCAACAGGATTTTTCGTAACAATATTTTTTATTTCACATTCAGGATCAAGGTTATCAAGATTTAAAAAAGGATGGATAATATTATCATAAAAAGCCGGCAGATTACCGGCAAGCTCCAATGCACCTGCTGCACCCATAGCATGACCGATATAACCTTTAGTATTGTTAATAAAGGTACTGTCAGAACCAGAAAATACTGTTTTAATTGCTTTTGCTTCCTGCTGATCTCCCATGGGAGTGGAAGTTGCATGTGAATTGAGTATATCTATATCCTCAGGTTTAATACCCGCAAAATCAAGAGCCTTTCTCATGCACACAGCCTGGGTATCCGCATCAGGAAGAACAAAATCAGTGGCATCTGAATTGTTCGCATATCCAACAATTTCACCGTAGATTTTATCAATCCCTCTTTTTAAAGCATGTTCAAGGGTTTCAAGCACATAAAGACATCCTCCTTCCGACACCACAATCCCGTTACGATCAACATCAAAGGGTCTGCTCACCTTCTCGGGATTTTCATGAGTACCGAGCGCAATCTGACTTTTAAAACCGGCAAAAATACCAAAGGTATGTATGCTTTCAGATACGCCGCCTGCAATAGCATAATCTACTTCATCCAGCTGTAACATCTGGTATCCCTGGACCAGACCCAGGTTTCCGGCAGCACAAGCAGCTCCGATACAGTAATGAGGCCCTTTTATTTTTAAGTTAAGAGTAACCTCACCTGCCGGATTATTTGAAACTGTTCTCGGGTTATGATGGTGTGTCCAGAACTTAATATCATAATCATACTGTGAAATATTATAAATCTCATTCTCTGTTTCAACATTTCCATGTTCAGTGGTGCCGATATATACACCGATTCGAGAGGTGTCTTCCGACGCACAGTCAAGACCTGCGTCATTCAAAGCCTCATTTGCGCAATAAATGGATATTGAACCAGCCCGGGTTCCCCTTCTCACCTCTTTTTTCTTCTGATATCTTAATGTATCAAAGTCACAGATACCGGCAACAACCTTGCCCATGTATCTTGTCTCAAAATCTTTCACACCGGACTTACCCTCAAGAAGAGATGTCCTGTATTCATCAAGATTATTTCCAGTCGGGGAGGTCAGGCCGACACCTGTTATTACGATTCTCTTTCTTTCAAACATTCAAATTCCTTATCAAGTGAGGTTTTATACGTCTACAAACAATCGAATAACTGGTAGCGCGAACATGTCCCATAAAAACCTGACATACGGTGATTGGAGAGTGTTTCTAAATCAATCTCAATTCCAAAGACACTACTTTTCATAAATCTATAGTCAAATGCTGGAGTTTCATTAAGTCAATTTAAAATCTTACAATACCTTTTTAAAAAAACAAGTAAAATTAATTTTGCTGTTTCAAATATATGAAGAGCCTATTCATCCCTTCATCCATACTGACCTTTGAAACATAGCCAAGCTCTTCTTTCGCCTTTGCAACAGAATAGGTATGAGTTGTGGCAAGCTGTGAAGCTAAAAACCGTGTCATAACCGGTTCCCTGTTTATCATTAATAATGAATAAACACTTTCAATACCTGCACCAAGCATATAAGCGGCTTTAAAAGGAAGACGCCTTTCAACCTTATCAAGGCCAGTTCCTTCAAGTATCCGGTTAATAAACTCCCACAATAAAACAGGCTCATCATTGGTTATAAAATAGGCCTTACCACATACCACAGACCCTTCTTTTAAAGACTCAGAAGCCTTAAGCTGCGCAAGAGCGGCATTTTCAACATAGGTCAGGTCCGCATAATTTTTTCCGTCACCCACTATAAAAAGCCTGCCCTTTAAAGCCCTTTCAAGAAGTCTGGGAATAAGGTTTGTGTCCTCAGGGCCCCAGATAAGATGCGGTCTAAGACTTAAAGTCAAAAGATTACCGTGCGCATTTTCATCAAGAACCAATTTCTCTGCTTCAGTCTTTGTCTCGGAATAAGGGTTTAAAAACTTTTCCGGATACGGAGCCGACTCATCTGCCATTACATCACTTGTCCCGTCAAAAACTACACTCGGCGATGAGGTATAAACCAGTTTCCTGACCCTGTTTTTCAGACAGGCATCTATTACATTTCTGGTACCTTCAACATTTATTCTGTAAAAAGGAGATTTAACCATTGAAATGCCGGTTAAAGAAGCAATGTGATGAACTTCATCAAACCCATTAAACGCATTTAATAAAAAAGTTCTATCACAGATATCCCCCCGGATAACCGCAAAACCTTCATCAGCCAAAAACCTGTAATTACCCCGGCACAGGATGGTTACATCATAACCGGCACTGCGCATTACCCGTGCAGTAACCCTTCCTAAAAAACCGCTTCCACCTGTTATAAGAACTTTCATCTAAACTCTTTCCTCTGCCCATAATGCAAGTTTTTCACGATATATCTTGGCATTATGTCTGATATCTACTGGAAATGATTTATAAAACAGTATATTTCTTATCATTTGACAGTGCAAATAAGCTGACGACAATTCAAGAAGTTCATCTTTAAATTTTTCTTCACCCTGTTTAGATGCGGGGAAAGATCCTTTTTCAGGTTCAATTATAATTACCGGCTTCTGTCTTCCTTTTGCACCTGTTCCAACCAGCGCAGAACGGAATACATTTTCATGACAGTTAAAAACGGCTTCCACCGGTATGGTAAAAACAGTCTCTTTTTCAGTAATCACCCTGTGATCTTTGCGTCCGCAAAACCAGATACGATCAGAACCGTCAACATAACCCACATCTCCGATCCTGTGCCAGAGAACTCCATTATCAATTATTTTTGAATACCTCGTGGCCTCTTCTTTAAAATAATACTCCCTGGTAACAGATGGGCCATTGACAATAATCTCACCCACCTTACCTGTAGGAAGAAAAAGATCTTCTGAAAGTTTTGAAATAATTCCGTCAACTATTTTAATTATCTTAACCGTGACACCAGGAACAGGATGGCCTACACAAATCCCCTTCCCTTTTTTTGTCTCCTCAAAAGTTTCATTTAATATTTCACTGCCCGAAATTGAGGAAACCGGAAGGGACTCAGTAGCGCCATATGGGGTATGCACATCACCTTCTGGAATAATTTTTTTTGTTTTACTAATTAATTCTCCTGAAACAGGAGCTCCGGCCATAAGAATCCTTTTAACCGATGGAAGCTTGATGTTATTATCATTGCAGTATGTGCTGACCCTTTCCCAAATCGCAGGAGAACCAAAACTGGTGGTAACATTATATTTTTTAACAGCCTGAACAATTTTTTCAGGTTCAATTTTGGCAGGGCGTGCCGGATCCATTTCAGGCACAACACATGTCATGGCAAAGGCAACATCAAAGAGCGCAAAAACAGGCAGGCCCGGGAGGTCTACCTCGCCGACTTTAAAATCATAGACCTTCTTTAAAAGATCCACCTGTGCGCCAAACATACCATGCTCATACATGACACCCTTGGCAGGACCGGTACTTCCTGAAGTAAACAGTATTGCAGCAAGTGAAGAGTAATGTGTATCAGCACATGGATAAGGTTTATTAATTAAAGGAGAAATCTTTTCCAGGGACTTCCCCAGGAAAAACAGATCCGGCCCAACCACAATATTAATCTTTACAGACTTAAAATAAGCAGGAGTAAAGACACGGACAATGTGAGCAACAGGTATTCCTATAACCGCATCCGGCTGAACATCTTTTATACAGTCGAGCAGCCTGTTAACACCCATGCCTGGATCAATCAGTACAGGCACAGCTCCTGTTTTAAACAGAGCAAAAGTCAAGGCAATAAATTCAGGCGAAGGACGAACCATTAAAAGCACCTTCATCCCCATTTTGATTCCCGCACCGCTTAAACCGTATGCATAACGGTCACATTCTCGGTTCAGTTCGTCAAATGTCATGGAAAATGTTTTGTTGCCGGAACTTTTCTTAGATGCCGGAAAAATTACAGCCTTTTTATCCGGATATTTTTCTGCTGTTTCAGGAAGGTATTTTGCAATATTGAAAAGTAATGATTGTGCCATGCTTTTATTCAAAAAATTCTGAGATATGCTTTATTACTTCATCTTTTGAATCTTCAAGAACGTAATGTCCCGCTGTTTTAAAAGCAAAAGACTCTGCTTCTTGAAAAATCTCCTGCCACCTTTCTAGAAAATGCGTGGTAAAACAAAAATCCCTGCAACCCCAGATAAGTGCAATTTTCCTGTCACTAAGAAGATTCAGGTTGTTTTCAATCTCTTTTAAAACCGGATAACTTACATGGTCTGCTCTCATTGGAATATCTTTTACAAACCTGTAGATCGCGACCCGGTCTTCATAAGAGCGGTAAGGAAAAAGAAAACCCTTTAAAACTTCTCCAGTTAAACCAAATGTTTTTGATGTTGCCATGAACCTTGCTGCCTGCACAAAAAGGTTAAGCCGTCTTACTGCAATTTCTCCAATAAACGGAATCCTGCAGGCAGCTATTCTTAAAGGAATAAACGAATCAGTGAAAGCTGCGGAATTCAAAATAACAATTCTGTTTATAAGGTCAGGCCTCCTGACTGCAATCCCCATGCCTATTGACCCACCCCAGTCATGCACCACAAGATTTAACTTTTCTATCTTAAGCTTGTCCAGAAGCCTTGAAACATTATTTATATGGGTATCAAGCTTATAATTATAATCCTGAGGTTTATCTGAAAAACCGCAACCGATATGATCAGGAACAATACAACGGTATTTCCCTGATAATGCTTTCACAAGATTCCTGTAATAAAATGACCAGGTGGGGTTTCCATGGAGCATAAGAACAGGAAATCCGTTACCCTCATCAAGGTAATGCATCTTAGCCCCGTCTAAATCAATAAAATTTGACTTAAATGGATATTCTTCAGATTTATATTCTGTATCTATAGCTGTCACCACCTCACCCCGAGCATCATACAGTTAATACCGCTTCCAATTCCAAGAAGTGCTAAAAGATCATTTTTTTTCATAAGTCCCTCTTCCTCACCAATGGATAAGGTCGCAGGGAGTGAAACAGAACCCATATTACCCAGATAGGAAAAGGTTGACATATCCTTACCCACATCTATCTCCAGAGTTTTGAAAAGAAGGTTCCTGTGAGCAATTCCAACCTGGTGACAAAAAAAGCGCTTCACATCATCATTTTCTATTTGAAGAAGTTTCCTTGTGTTCTCCCAGGTCCTTTTAGCAAGTCTGCATCCTGCATTAAGAAGTGCTTCAGAATCAGTATTCATAAGAAGCTTACCTTTATCATCGTCACCGCTATTCCTCTCGGAAAGATCACCCTGACAGAGATTATTGTATTTAGATTCAACAAGATAACCTCCGCCCAAAAGATAGTGATCTGTTTTTGAAATGGATGAATGCACCAGCACAGCAGCTGCTGCCCCTGATCCGATGGTAAGTGAGGCAAATGAATTTTTAATGCTTTTTCGGGTAAGCGATTTGTCTTCAAGAAGATATTTTACCGTGGATTCAACCAGCGGCCTGCCGTTCTCTCCTGCCACAATAAGGGCAGAGTCTATGACTCTTCTTTCAATCATATTTGCAACAACCATCATTGCGTTCATAAAACCAAGGCATGCGTTTGAAACATCAAATATCATAGTATTTTCAGAAAGACCGACTTTTTCATGAACAACAGAAGCAGTTGCCGGCTCAAGAAAATCACGGCACACAGATGAGTTAATAAGACAGCCAATATCCTCTTTAGAGATACCGGCCTTTTTAAGTGCTTTAAGCCCAGCCTGAGCAGCAATGTCACTTGGAACGGTTCCTGGTTTACAGAACCTTCGCTCTTTTATTCCGGAAAAAAGCTCTAATCTGCCATAAGGAAGTTTGAGACGGTCATAAACGGGAGAAAGCCACTCTTCGATCATCTCAGAGGTAACTATTTCATCCGGCAATACATTAACTACCGATTCTATACAAACATCGTTAAAAACCATTTTTACGATCCTGAATCAAATAAAATTTAATTTTATACCCTATAAACAACATACAAATTTTTCAGAGTTCTAACATAAAAAACATCAATCAAAATGGATACATGATTTTACTTGCGTTCGTCAATCAAAACTTTTTAAAATAGAGCTACGGGTTAAAGGCTCATTTTTTTAGAGATTCGGTTAAAGACAATTCAAAAAACTAATTATTGATTAAGGACAGAATTGAAATTCCAACAAATTAAATAATTGTACCATATCCTTGTCTTTAAGAAAGAAGTTAAACAATTTACTTGACAAAAAGTAAAAAATAAACTAATTTTATACATTTACTTCATTGACGTGTAAAAAACGATTTTTAACGAATACTTGGCACACATCAAAAACACAAAATCTAATACAACATTTTGATTTAACATCATATTTCTAAAATAAACACTTATCGGCTTTAGGAGCAAAAAATATGTATGCGATAGTAAAAACAGGTGGAAAACAGTATAAATTTATCCCCGGTGAAAAAGTGACTATTGACAAAATCGAAGGCGAAGCAGGAAATGACATCCAGCTCAATGACGTCCTTATGACAGTAGACGATAATAATAAAGTCGAAATCGGAAGACCCGTAATTGAAAATGCAAGAGTTTCCGCGGTAATAACCAAACAGACAAAAGGTAAAAAGATTGTGGTTTTTAAATCAAAAAGAAGAAAAGGTTATCGCAAAAAAACAGGGCATAGACAGTTACTAACTGAAATAACAGTAAAAGAAATAACATTATAAACTGTATTAACCCAGCAGCATCAAAAACTATACGTTTTTTTAGCTTAAGACCATTATCAGGAGGTAATTACTTTGAGAGGATATGAACTCTGTTTAATCTTACAGCATGAGACAACTGAAGAAAGTATTGACCAGAAAATAAAAAATCTTCAGGAGAAAGCAGTATCAAATGGCGGAGATATAATTAAAATTGAAAAATGGGGAAAACGAAGCCTAAAGTACGCTATCAAAAAACAGCAAAAAGGCTATTACTGCTTTGTTACAGTTACTGGAGACAATAATACCCTGCATGAAATAGAACGAATGTTTAAATATGACGAATCTGTCTTAAGATACAGCTATCTACGTTTAGATGAAGCTGCAGTAACAGCAATTCAGAACTGTCAGGATCAAACAAAAACTGCTGACGATGAGCCGGAAGCAAAAACTGAGTCAACACCTGCAGAAACAGATAAACCAGTTGCAGATGAAACCTCTGACAGCACCGAAACTGATAAACCAATTGCAGATGAAGCCTCTGACAACACCGAAACAGCTGATATAGAAATATAACTTTAATATAAAACTGTTAGAGGTTAAATATGTTTTTTATTCAACAGGAGGTAATTACTTGAAGAGACCAACACGCAAAAGAAGACAGGTATACCAAAAACAGAAAATGTGCCGTTTCTGTTCAGACACCAATCTGCAGATAGAATACAAGGACTATTCAACACTCCGACACTTTGTAACAGAAAGGGGAAAAATAATACCCAGAAGAATTTCAGGTAGTTGCGCCAAACACCAGAGAGTGATAACCAGAGCAATAAAAAGAGCACGCTCAATCGCAATAATACCTTTTACAGTTACTGCTGCATAAGTTCTAAATAAAAAAACAGTAAAATAAGGATTACATAAATCATGAAGGTTATACTAACTGAAAAAATCGAAGCTGTTGGTCAACCAGGCGACCTCCTTACAGTAAAAGACGGCTATGCCAGAAACTACCTTTTACCCAATAATAAAGCTGTTCAGGCAACTACCCAGAACATGAAACAGCTTGAGCATCAGAAAAGATTTGTCGGCGAAAAACTCAACAAAATCAAAAGCGAAGCTGAAAAACTTGCTAAAAAACTTGATAAGACTTCATGCACAATTACAAAACCTGCTGGAGAAGAAGACAAACTTTTTGGTTCAGTAACTTCAGCAGACATTTGTGAAAGCCTTAAAAATGAAGGCATCGAAATCGATAAAAAGATAATATCACTGGATGCACCGCTAAAAGAACTTGGCATTTTCAATATTCCTGTTAAACTGCATCCAGAAATAACAGCAACACTTAAAGTCTGGGTAGTTAAAGAATAATTATCAACTTTTACTAAATAAATGGGAAACAATACACCCCCGAACGTCCCTCCCCAGAACATCGAAGCTGAGCAGTCAGTAATAGGAGCCATACTCCTTGAAAACGAGGCGCTAACACAGGCCCTCGAAATCCTAAAACCTGATGATTTTTATCATGAAGCGCACCGCCAGATTTACATTTGTATGTCTGAGCTGTTCGAAAAAAGTGAGCCTGCAGATCTGATAACAATCACAGAAATCCTCAAAAAAAAGAATAAGCTTGATGAAATTGGCGGGGCATCATACCTGGCTGACATATCAGACAAGATCCCCACAGCCGCGCATATTGAATATTACGCAAAAATTGTTAAAGAAAAATCCATAAGAAGACACCTGATAAGAGCGTCAACAAAAATTATTGGGGCAGCATCCGGTGGTCAGGAAGAAATTGATAGTATCCTTGATTTTTCTGAAAAAACAATTTTTGAAATAGCAGAAAATCAGATCAAGCGTTCTTTTTATCCATTAAAGGATATTATTAAGTCTACCTTCAAAGATATTGAAAAACTTTACGAAAAGAAGGAACATATTACCGGGGTTGCCAGCGGATTTACTGATCTTGACAACATGACTTCAGGTTTTCAGCGTTCCGACCTTATTATCATAGCAGGCAGACCGAGCATGGGAAAAACAGCTTTTGCTTTAAATGTAGGCCAGCATGCTGCATGTGAAGCTGGCATCCCAACTGCTGTTTTCTCCCTTGAAATGTCTAAAGAACAGCTTGCACAGCGAATGCTCTGCTGTGAAGCAAGGATAGACAATGCAAAACTGAGAAGCGGTTTTATCGCTGAATCCGAATGGGGAAGACTGGCAATAAGCGCAGGAAAACTGTCAGAAGCAAATCTTTTTATAGATGACACCCCTGGAAACACAGTCTTTGAAATGAGAGCAAAAGCTCGCCGCCTTAAAGCTGAACACGGACTCGGCCTGGTAATAATCGACTATTTACAGCTGATGAGCGGTTCAAAAGGCAGATCAGACAGCAGAGAGCAGGAAATATCAGAGATTTCAAGAGCACTTAAAGCGCTTGCAAAAGAGCTTAATATACCCGTTTTAGCACTTTCTCAGCTTAACCGAAAAGTCGAAGACCGTACTGACAGACGTCCTCATATGGCTGATCTACGCGAATCAGGCGCTATAGAACAGGATGCAGATTTAATTCTGTTCATTTATCGCGACGAAGTCTATCACCCTGATTCAGAAGAATCCAAAGGAAAAGCTGAGATTATAATCGGTAAACAGCGAAACGGCCCCACGGGTGTAGCAACACTCACTTTTTTAAAGGCATATACCCGCTTCGAAGATTCCTCCTCAAGAGAATACTAGTTTAAAACTGCCTGTCCCTTTCATTTCATATTTTATTTACAAAAAAATCATCCCTGCCATTGACTCAGCCGTAAATAATGCTTATCTTTTTCTAAACAAAACCAAGAAATCAAAATTATAACTAATTTCAACATATTATACAGATGCCTTGAAAATATTCGGCATGACAAAGGAGAAAAACAATGGGTAAATCAATAGGAATCGATCTTGGAACAACAAATTCTGTAGTAGCTGTAATGGAAGGTGGAGACGCAACCGTAATAGTTAATGAAGAAGGGAACAGGATTACCCCTTCTTGCGTTGCTTTTACAAAAGAGGGTGATGTTCTGGTTGGTCAGGTCGCAAAACGACAGGCAATAACCAACCCTGAAAACACCATCTACTCAATTAAAAGATTCATGGGTAGAAAATTCAACGAAGTATCTGAAGAAATGAAAATGGTGCCTTACAAGGTACTGGAAGGCGCAAACGGTGCCGTGCACATAGAAATATCAGGAAAAGATTACACCCCTCAGGAAATATCAGCAAAAACACTTCAAAAACTTAAACAGTCTGCTGAAGCTTACATAGGAAGTACTGTAAATGACGCAGTAATAACTGTACCTGCCTACTTTAACGACAGCCAGCGACAGGCAACCAAAGATGCTGGAACAATAGCAGGCCTTAATGTGCTTCGTATTATAAATGAGCCGACTGCATCCGCACTTGCATACGGCGTTGATAAAAATACGGATGAGATCGTTGCCGTATACGATTTTGGCGGCGGTACCTTTGATATCTCTATCCTTGAGGTAGGAGATAACGTAATTGAAGTTAAGGCAACAAACGGGGACGGACATCTTGGCGGTGACAACCTCGACCAGAGAGTCATAGACTGGCTGATTGCTGAATTTAAAAAAGATCAGGGTATTGACCTTAGCCAGGATAAAATGGCGCTTCAGCGACTAAAAGAATCTGCGGAAAAAGCAAAAATAGAGCTTTCTTCAACCATGGAAACAGAGATCAACCTGCCTTTCATAACAGCTGATGCAGCCGGCCCTAAACACATGAACTACAAGCTGACACGGGCAAAATTTGAACAAATGGTTGACGATCTTATTGAGCGTACCCGTATTCCATGCGAAACAGCCATGAAAGATGCAGGCCTTCAGATCAGCGATATTAAGGAAGCAATACTTGTGGGCGGTTCAACAAGAGTTCCAAAAGTTCAGGAACTTGTAAAAAAACAGTTCGGAAGGGATCCCGCACAAAGGTGTAAACCCGGATGAAGTTGTTGCTCTCGGAGCTGCTATTCAGGCTGGAGTACTGGCAGGTGATGTTAAAGATGTACTGCTTCTGGATGTCACACCACTGACCCTTGGAATCGAGACGCTTGGCGGCGTTACCACAAAATTAATTGAAAGAAACACTACTATTCCCACAAGGAAAAGTGAGATTTTCACCACTGCTGCTGACAATCAGACTAGTGTTGAAATTCATGTACTTCAGGGAGAACGTGAATTTTCCAAAGACAACAGGACCTTGGGCAGATTTCAGCTGGTGGGAGTACCTGCAGCGCCAAGAGGTGTTCCGCAGGTTGAAGTTACCTTTGACATAGATGCAAATGGAATTGTAAATGTTTCCGCCAAGGATCTTGGAACCGGAAAAGAGCAAAAAATCACCATCACTGCATCAAGCGGCTTAAGTAAAGAAGAAATAAACAGTATGGTCAATGATGCTGAATCACATGCAGATGACGATAAGAAACGACGCGAAAACATTGATATCAGAAACCAGGCAGACAATCTTGTCTACAGCACTGAAAAGGTTATTAATGAAAACAAGGACAAGCTTGCTGCGGAGGATATAAAAACTGTTGAAGAAGCATTAAAAGAAACCAAAGACGCTATTGAAAAAGGCGACACTGAAGATATAAAAACAAAAATGGAAACATTAAATAATGCATCTCACAAGCTTGCTGAAGCAATGTACAAAAATACAAATGCAGAGCAGCCTGGAGCTGATCCAACCGGAGGACAGCAGCAAAATTCTGCACCGAATTCTGAACCTCAGCAGGAATCACATGACAATGTGGTAGATGCTGAATTTGAAGAGACCGATAAATAGTAAAGCATAAAAGTTGTTATAAATAACTTGACAAATAAGCATCAAAAAGGGGAATAGATATAAAGTCTAATCCCCTTTTTTATTCACTAAATCTGGAGAAAAAAATGAACGATCAGAACAAAGATGACAAAAGCACAGTCACAGGACTTCCTATAATAACATTCTCATCCTTTATTCTCTCACTCAGTTCTTCAGCACTCTTTCATTTTGGAGAAATCCCAGACCCGGTAACAAATAAGAAACAGAAAAATATTGAGCTTGCTAAACAGACTATTGATATCCTTGGGCTCTTGGAAAAAAAGACTGTTAACAATCTGGAAAAGGATGAAGCTGTTTTACTTGAAAATCTTCTTTATGACCTCAGAATGCGCTACGTTAATGAAACAAAAAATGTGGATAAGGTTAAGGAGGATTAAACCCAATTGCAAAGTCTTAAATCTCCTTTCACCTGCAAAAATAAATCTAAGACTTGAAATACTTTCAAAAAGACCTGACAACTATCATGAAATTAAAACAATTTTTCATAAAATAAGTATTTTTGACAAAATAGGTCTTGAGAAAATCCCCGGAAATGAAGTCCAGCTTACAATAGATAACCCTGCCATACCCTACAGATAACACCAATCTGGCAGTTAAAGCTGCGAATTTACTCTTCAATCATGCAGACATAAAACCTGGCATTAAAATAGAAATTAAGAAGAAAATTCCAGCGGGTGCCGGGCTCGGAGGCGGGAGCAGTAATGCAGCAATTACTTTAAAAGGCCTTAACCGCCTGCTAAATCTTAATATCTCTGAAAAAATTCTCTCAGAAACTGCCGTCAAACTGGGGGCTGATGTACCCTTTTTTCCTGACAGATGCATCAACAGCCTATGCCACTGGAATTGGTGAAAAGATTAAAAGTATTGAAACTCACAATAAATTATGGTTTTTAGTGATTTTTCCGGGGTTTACAGTTTCAACTGCATGGGCTTACAATTCGTTCAATAAATATAATTTATTGACAAAAAGCACGAAAAATAATATTATTAAAAATTACTCAGTAGACATTAACACTGTAAAATCATCGCTTTATAATGATTTTGAATCAGTAGTTAATAAAAGACACCCGGAAATACCAAAGATCAAGGAACAGCTCTTAAAAACAGGTGCACAGGGGGCAATGCTGTCAGGAAGCGGATCATCAGTTTTTGGAATATTTGCGGACAAAGCATCAGCAGTAAACGCAAGCTTAAATTTCAAAACAGATTCGAAACAAAAAGTATTTATTGCACAAAGCCTGTAACTTAAACAACTATCAAAATGGAGAATTCAATCTTGCAGGATCTTAAGATCTTTTCTGGAGCTTCAAACAAACCGCTGACAGATGAAGTATGCCGTCTTTTCGACTTCCCCCAGGGAAACGTCAATGTAGGCACTTTCAGCGACGGAGAAATACAAATTGAAATCAATGAGAACGTCAGAGGCACTGATGTATTTTTGATCCAGTCCACCTGCACTCCGGTTAACAATAACCTGATGGAACTCCTGATTCTTATAGATGCGATGAAAAGAGCGTCTGCAGAAAGAATTACTGCGGTAATACCCCTATTACGGATACGCAAGACAGGACAGAAAAGCTGCTCCAAGGGCGCCGATATCTGCAAAACTTGTTGCTGATCTTTTAACCACTGCAGGAGCAAACCGGGTCCTCACCATGGACCTCCATGCCGGCCAGATCCAGGGATTTTTCAATATACCGGTTGACAATCTTTATGCATCGCCAATCATCTATAAATATTTAAAAGAAAAATATGACAATGACCTGGTAATTGTATCTCCTGACGCAGGCGGTGTTGAAAGGGCAAGAAGCATGGCTAAAAGCCTGGATACAACAATCGCAATCATTGACAAACGGCGTTTAAAACCAAATGAAGCCTCGGTAATGAACATAATTGGTGAAATCGAAGGTAAAAACGCACTTATACTTGACGACATGACTGATACAGCAGGAACTTTAACCCTTGGGGCTAAAGCTTTAACGGAAAGAGGCGCAAAAACAGTTTCAGCATGCTGCACTCACCCTGTCCTTTCAGGCCCTGCTGTCAAAAGAATTAATAAATCATCCCCTTGAGGAGCTAATCGTAACCAACACCATTCCTTTAAGCGAAGAAGCTCAGAAATCAGACAAAATTAACGTGCTTTCTGTTGCAGAACTCTTTGCAGAGGCAATAAAAAGAATTAACATTAACGATTCAATAAATTCACTTTTTATATAAAACTTTAAAACTTTTAGTATCACTGAGGAGTAATCATGAACCAACAAACAGTAATTAAAGCAGCGGTCCGCAATGAAAAAGGCAAAGGCTTCGCGCGCAAGCTGCGTTCAAAAAAAATCATACCGGCTGTATTATATGGGCATAAAGTTAACCCGGTAATGCTGGCCATCGAAAACAGTGAAATCGTTAAAGCATTTAAAACCGGCGATGACGCAACCCTGATAAAAGTTCAGATAGACAATCAGGGGAAAAACAGATGAAAAACTCGTTATGATAAGAGAGACCCAGAGACACCCTGTTAAAAATAATATTCTTCATCTGGACCTGTTCGCTGTAAATGTAAAAGAGAAAAATTCATGCTCCGGTTCACATCCGCATAACAGGTGAGTCGCCGGGCGTTAAGTTAGGTGGAATCCTCAGGCAGATAATGCGTGAGATCGAAGTTAGAGCGCTCCCGACAGAAATCCCTCAGCATTTTGAAGTAGATATATCAGAACTTGAAATTGGTGACTCACTCCATGTAAGTGATCTCAACAATCCGGAAAATGTTCAGCTTCTTGCAGATGAATCTGATCCTATCTTAAGTGTAATACCACCAACGATTCACAAAGAAGAAACAGAAGAAGCTGAAGAAGGCGAAGGCGAAGCTGAAGTCGAAGCTGAAGGAACAGAGGCCGCGGCAGAAACTGAAAAAGCAGATTCTGATTCTGACACCAAATAATACATTTAGTACTTTAAACATTAAGAAAGATCAATCAAAACAGGTGAAACTGATTGTAGGGCTCGGGAATCCTGGGACTGGCTATAAAAACACAAGACACAATATAGGCTTTCTAGCAGCCGACAACATAGCAGGACGTAACCGCCTCATTTTTAAAGAGAGCAGCTTTAACGCACAAATCAGCACCGGAACTGCATATGGAGAAAGCATAATAATTGCAAAACCCCGGACATATATGAATTTAAGCGGTAAAGCAGTATCCGGCATCACTGAACATTATAACCTGCCTCCTGAAGATATCATTGTGATACATGATGATATGGACATAGATTTTGGACGCATAAAAATCAAAACCCGTGGGGGAAGCGCCGGACACAGAGGTATAGAATCAATTATTTATAACCTGCAAAGCGATGAATTCTTAAGAATAAGAGTGGGGAATAGGCAAACCAGCAGATGACGCAGAACCTGTTGATTATGTGCTACAGAATTTCAAAGAAGAAGAAAACAAAAAACTGACTCAGGTTCTTGATAATATAAACAACTGCATAGAGACCATCTATAAATCAGATCCTGAAACAGCTATGAACAAATTTCACGCAGTAAAAAACTAGGCGGCTACTAAAATCAATTAAAAACAACCAGCACAAGGAGGAAGAGATGGAGAAACTGACAATCATTATTCCCTTATTCGGAATAATCGCCCTGATTTTTGCCTATATTAAGTCATCATGGGTAAACAAGCAGGACATGGGAACTGACCGGATGAAAGAGATCTGCGGCTATATCCGCGAAGGTGCAATGGCTTTTCTTTCAAGAGAATATAAAATACTTGCAATATTTGTAATATGCGTAGCTGGTCTTTTAGCAGCCGCAAACTGGTCACCTACAGCTGATTCATATCGTAATCCTTTGATCGCACTTTCATTTGTAATGGGTGCTTTTTGTTCAGGTCTTGCCGGTTATTTCGGCATGCGCATTGCGACCTCATCAAATACACGCACCACCCATGCTGCCAGGACAAGTCTTAATGATGCACTTAAAGTCGCTTTCTCAGGGGGAACAGTAATGGGAATGTGTGTTGTCGGACTTGCGATTCTCGGTCTTGGCGTACTTCTGTTCCTGTATAAAGACTGCGGTCTTTTAGGCGCTGATTCAAACAACCTCTCAAGTGTAATAACCGTACTCAGCGGATTCTCTTTGGGTGCCTCTTCAATCGCTCTTTTTGCAAGAGTCGGCGGCGGAATATACACAAAAGCTGCTGACGTTGGAGCTGACCTTGTGGGTAAGATAGAAGCCGGAATCCCGGAAGATGATCCCAGGAACCCTGCAACCATTGCTGATAACGTTGGTGACAATGTTGGTGATGTCGCCGGTATGGGTGCTGACCTGTTTGAATCATATGTAGGTTCAATCATCGGCGCAATGGTTCTGGGAGCCACTGCAGTGGGTTTCGCCGGTGCTGGTTTCAATGCTGTTATGCTTCCCCTTGTTATTGCGGCAGCAGGTATTATCGTTTCAATCATCGGTACATCGTAAGTGTTAAAGAAGGCGGAAACCCGCAGACTGCACTGAATAAAGGAACTTTTGGAGCTGCATTCGTTATGCTTCCGGTTACTTATGTCGTCGCAAAATGGCTTATTCCCGGAGAGATCACCATTGCAGGTGTTGAAGGAATAACCAGTATGGATATATTCCTGGCAACAATCTTCGGTCTTATTGCCGGCGTATTAATCGGCATCTTTTCAGAGTACTACACATCAAAAGAAAAGAAACCGGTTCATAAAATAGCTGCAGAATGTGAAACCGGACCTGCAACATGTATTATTTCAGGTGTTGCAACCGGAATGGAATCTGTCTGTCTACCCGTAATCTGTATTGCAGGTGCGATTTTAACTTCGCATCATTTTGCCGGACTCTACGGTATTGCAATAGCAGCACTGGGTATGCTTTCAACTATCGGTATTCAGCTGGCGGTTGACGCATATGGACCGATTGCTGACAATGCCGGCGGGCTGGCTGAAATGGCAGAACTGCCGGCTGAAGTCCGTGAAAGAACAGATAACCTTGATGCTGTTGGAAACACAACCGCAGCCATTGGTAAAGGCTTTGCAATTGGATCTGCGGCACTTACCTCACTGGCACTTTTCGCAGCCTTCAGAATACAGGCAGACGTTGGTCCTCTTGATCTTACCAAACCTACCATAATGGCCGGTCTCTTTATCGGCGGCATGCTGCCATTTCTTTTTTCATCAATGTCAATGCGTGCTGTAGGTGAGGCGGCAAAAGAGATGATTATTGAAGTTAGAAGACAGTTCAGAGAAATCCCCGGGCTGCTGGAAGGAAAAGCACTGCAGAATATTCAAAGTGCGTTGACATCTCAACAGCCGCTGCTCTTAAAAAAATGATCGCCCCGAGCCTTATGGCTATTATCGTACCTGTTGTTTTTGGATTTA
>PVMK01125016.1_pt1 | contig 30998 bp, 33 predicted proteins | sample 1853481 | NCBI WGS metagenome assembly PVMK01 (sample SAMN08533507, study PRJNA380276) | Marine sediment metagenome, whole genome shotgun sequencing project.
AGGGCAACTGAAGCGCAGCCCCCACAGCCTGCTCCTGCACCGGCGGGCGATGCTGTGATTTCAGGATCGGAAGAATACGGCCCGGTGAAAAGTGGCGAGACCCTGTGGCGCATCGCAAAGGACTGGTCTGCCGGAAGCGGGCTCAACCTCAACAAGGTGATGCTGGCCATCCAGCGTGAAAACCCCAGGGCGTTTTCCAAAAACAACATCAATCTGCTGCATCGCGGGGCAATTTTACGCATGCCGCAAAGGGATGATATCGACTCAATGTCTTCTGCTGTGGCAAGCAGCGAGGTCCAGAAACAATCCGATGCATTCCAGTCGCGTCAGAGCGTAAGTATGGCCAGTTCCGATGTTCCTTTGATTGCCGAGGAAAGTGTTGTGGCAGAGCCTGTGCTGGACGAACAGACCGTCCAACAGGTTGAGGAACAGGTTGAGGAGCAACTTGCTCAAAATGAAGAGTCTCTTTCTGAGCCCGTCCCCGAGGAAGAACCGATTCCGGAGGATTTGCGAACTGAATTGGCCCCAAGTCAATTGGAACTGTTGCCGCCATCCGAAGACAATTCTTTGGACAGTACTTACGGCTTTGAAGAATCGGAGGCCGCAGCGGATGATGCGGTATCGGCACGGGCGCTGCGTGAGGAACTATCCCGGAAAGAAGAAGAATTGATCAACCAGCAGCAGCAGAATGAATACCTGGAACAGCGTCTGGCGGAGCTTGAAGAGCAGCTGGAGGAAAGCCGTGCAGGTTCCGTGGAAGATAAAAATCTGGCCAGCATGGAGGAGCGTCTGCGGGAAGAAAGGCTGCGCGATGCGCAATCTGATGCGCCAAAAGTTGTGTCTTCTCCAACGCCGGACGAGCCCTGGTACAGCCGGTTTTCGCTTTGGCTGTTGGGTTTGCTGGTACTCGTGGTGGTGATTGTGGCCTGGTTGATGAGCCGCCGCGGCAGTTCTGACACGGTGGTTTCCGACCTGGGTGGCGCCACCGATCCATTGCGTGAAATCAAGGGGGAGGCTGAAGATGTCCTCCGGGTTCTGGATTCTACACCTGAAGAAAAAGCGGCTGAAGAAGAAACGGCTGAAGAAAAAACGGACCAGGAAGAAGCAACAGAAGACGTAACAGCAGAAGAAGCAGCAGAGACAGCAGCCACCGGTGAGTCTGAGGATACTCAAGCCATGCCGGCCAGGAAAAACCTTGCTGACGCGGACGTCGAGGCCCATATACTGGACGAGGAAAGTGCGGACCCGGAAATCCAGCTGGACCTGGCGCGTGCCTATATCTCCATGGGCGACCGGGAAGCCGCACGGGTCATCCTGGAAGAAGTTATCGCCAACGGTTCAGAAGAACAGCAGGCCGAGGCGAACAAAATGAAGGATATGCTCTAGGCCTGGTAACCATGCCAGGTCCCGGGTTTCCTTCAATGTAATATGCGTTACGCCCTGGGACTGGAATATGACGGTTGTGCCTTCCTGGGCTGGCAGATCCAGCGCCAGGAGCCCACGGTGCAGGGCTGCGTCGAAGAAGCCCTCGGCCGCGTCGCAAATCACGCGACCAGGGTCACCTGCTGCGGCCGGACAGACACCGGCGTACACGCCCTGGGCCAGGTGGCCCACTTTGATTCAGATGCAGACCGTTCGGAACGGTCCTGGATACTGGGTATCAACAGCCATTTGCCTGCGGGCGCCAGCGCCCTGTGGATTCGCCAGGTGGACGATGGGTTCCACGCACGTTTCAGCGCATTTTCCCGCAGTTATCGATATGTCATTCTGAACCGCTGGATACGGCCGGCTCTGGATGCCAACAGAAAGAGCTGGTGCCGTACGCCTCTGGACGCTGATAAGATGCAGGATGCTGCGCAGTTATTGCTCGGTGAACACGATTTCACTTCCTTCCGCGCCACCGCATGCCAGGCGCGGCACGCGGTCCGTGAAATCCAGCAAATCTCAGTGCAGCGCACGGACGATACCATCAGCCTGGACGTGACGGCCAATGGTTTCCTGTATCACATGGTCAGGAACATTGCCGGCAGCCTGATCAGGGTTGGCATGGGTGAGGCGTCTCCGCAGTGGGTTGGTGAAGTGCTGGCAAAACAGGACCGTACTCTGGCTGCACCAACGGCCGCGCCCGAAGGACTTTATTTTGTCAGCGCCCGCTACCCGGAACAGTATGATTTTCCGGCCTCGGCGCCGGCTTTTCCCAGGAGTTGGAATCAGTCGTGAATGTGCAATATGCCTCCCAGAGTTAAAATTTGCGGGTTGACGCGGGGCCGTGATGTCCGTGCCGCAGTTTCCTGCGGAACGGATGCACTGGGTTTTGTATTTGCCGCCGGCAGCAAGCGTGTGATCGACCCCGATAAAGCACGGGAACTCGTACAATGGGTGCCGGCGTTCGTTGCCCGCGTTGGGCTGTTTCTTGACCAGGATGCGGAGCTGGTCAGCAGCATCCTCGAGCAAGTGCCGCTGTCACTGCTGCAATTTCATGGCGGGGAAGATGCCGCTTATTGCCGGCAGTTTGGCCTGCCTTACATCAAGGCGGTGAGTATGAACTCCGGGCATGCTGAGGAGCGGGCGGAAGGGGAATTCCCGGATGCCGCGGCTTTGCTATTGGACAGCCATGAACCGGGCGGACTGGGTGGTACGGGCCGGGCTTTCGACTGGCAGCGGATCGGCCAGGCGGGGGGGCGGATTGGGGCTCAGACCGGACGGCCATTGATCCTGGCCGGTGGCCTGACCCCGGACAATGTCAGGGCAGCGGTCCGCCTTGTGAAACCCTGGGCGGTAGATGTTTCAAGCGGTGTGGAAGATGCACCGGGTGTCAAGAATACCGCAGCGATGCAGCGATTTATTGAACAGGCAAAGAGTGAACAGGCAAAGTAGTGAGTATCCCAGTGAACAGTGAAGCAGAAAACACCATCCTGTCCGTTTCAGAGCCGGATGAATCCGGCCATTTTGGCCCTTACGGCGGCACTTACGTTGCCGAAACCCTGATTCACGCCCTGGACGAATTAAAAGAGGCTTACGGGCGCTGGCGCCAGGACGAGGAATTCATAGCCCGTATGGATTCTGACCTTGCGCATTATGTCGGGCGCCCTTCACCGATCTATTTTGCCCGCAGGTTGACTGAAGTGGCCGGCGGCGCACGTATCCTGTTCAAGCGTGAAGACCTCAACCATACCGGTGCACACAAGATCAACAACACGGTAGGGCAGGCGCTCCTCGCCCACTACATGGGCAAGTCCCGCGTGATCGCGGAAACGGGTGCGGGGCCAGCATGGCGTCGCCTCGGCGACCGTGGCGGCGCGGCTGGGCCAGTCCTGCGTCGTTTACATGGGAGAGGTGGACATCCATCGCCAGGCCATCAACGTCTTTCGTATGCGTTTGCTGGGCGCGGAAGTGCGTTGCGTTACATCGGGTTCAAAAACACTGAAAGATGCGCTCAACGAGGCCATGAGGGACTGGGTAAGCAATATAGACGACACTTATTACATCATTGGCACCGTTGCCGGGCCGCACCCCTATCCGGTGATGGTGCGGGATTTCAATGCAGTGGTCGGGCGGGAGGCCCGCCGTCAAATGATGGAGCAATACGATACTCTGCCCGATGCCCTGGTTGCCTGTGTTGGTGGCGGTTCCAACGCCATGGGCCTGTTTCATCCGTTCATCGGGGATGCATCGGTGAAAATGTTCGGTGTGGAGGCTGCGGGCAGGGGGCTCGATACCGGGCAGCATGCAGCTTCGTTGTGTGCCGGGCGGCCTGGAGTCCTGCACGGTTGCCGGACTTACCTGATGGATGACGATGCCGGCCAAATTGTGCATACGCATTCTGTTTCCGCAGGTTTGGACTATCCGGGCGTCGGCCCGGAGCATGCCTGGCTCAAGGACACCGGGCGGGCCGAATACGTCGCTGTGACGGACCAGGAAGCACTCGACGCATTTCACAAGCTGACGCGGCTGGAAGGTATATTGCCCGCCCTGGAAAGCAGCCATGCGATTGCATACGCAATGAAGCTGGCTGGTGGAATGAACGCGGACCAGACCTTGCTGGTGAATCTTTCCGGACGGGGCGACAAAGACGTCCAGACGGTTGCCGAACTGGAGAATATTTCCCTGTGAGCAACAGAATAGACACATGCTTCGAGGCATTGTCAGGCACCGGGGCCAAGGCCCTGATTCCTTTTATCACGGTGGGTGACCCCGATCCGGCGTGGACGGTTGACATCATGCACGCGCTGGTCAAGGCTGGCGCCGATCTGCTGGAACTCGGCGTACCGTTCTCCGATCCGGCGGCGGACGGACCGGTCATCCAGTTAGCCAGCGAGCGCGCGATTTCCAGGGGGTGTCACGCTGCGCAGTGTGCTGGATACGGTTGCAACATTTCGCGGCCAGGATCCGGATACACCGATTGTGTTGATGGGGTACCTGAATCCGATTGAGCGTTATGGCCATGCAGCCTTTGCAAAGGATGCCGCCCGCGCCGGTGTCGATGGGGATACTGATGGTGGATTGCCCACCGGAGGAGATGACCGGCCTGCACGAGCACCTCGACGAACAGGGCATTTATCCCCATCTGCCTGGTGGCGCCCACGACCACGGGGGAACGCTTGCAGTTCATTGCCGGGCAGGCGAAGGGGATACCTTTACTACGTTTCTTTCAAAGGCATCACCGGGGCAAACAGCCTGGACGAGGCCGGCCTGGCCGGGCCGGTCCGGGAAATCCGCTCACACAGTGATCTGCCGATTGCCGTTGGTTTCGGGATCAAGACCGCGGATAATGCGGCTGCGGTTGCCGGCCTGGCCGACGCTGTGGTGATTGGCAGTGCGCTGATCGAGCAGGTACAGAACGCCGGGATCGCGCGATGAAGCCTGTGAACAGGTGACGGGCTTTCTTGCGCCCGATACGCCATGCAATGGACAATAGGAACTGATATGAGCTGGTTGCAAAAACTCATGCCTTCGCGGATCCGTACCGAGGGCGGGACCAAACGCAAGGTACCCGAGGGGCTGTGGACCAAATGCGCCTCGTGTTCGGCTGTGCTGTACAAACCCGAACTCGACCGTAACCTGGCCGTGTGCCCCAAGTGCAGTAACCACATGCCCATTTCAGCGAGGGTCAGGCTGGAGCAATTCCTGGACCCGGGCGAGAAACGCGAAATCGCGGCCAGCCTTGAACCACTGGACCCACTCAAATTCCGTGACCAAAAGAGATATCGCGAACGAATTATCGCGGCCCAGAAAAAAACCGGCGAGAAAGATTCGCTGATAGCCCTGGTGGGAAAGCTCGCCGGGCAGGATATCGTGGCCTGTGCATTCGAATTTGCCTATATGGGTGGGTCCATGGGATCCGTGGCTGGAGAAAAGTTCGCGCGGGCCGGCCAGGAATGTCTGCGCATGAAGGCGCCCCTGATTTGTTTCGCGGCGTCCGGCGGAGCCCGCATGCAGGAAGGCTTGTTTTCCCTGATGCAGCTGGCGAAAACTGCGGCTGTACTGGGACGCATGGCAGAAGCAGGAGTCCCCTTTATCTCCGTGCTGACCCATCCCACGACGGGCGGAGTTTCCGCCAGCCTCGGCATGCTGGGGGACATTAACATAGCTGAACCCGGCGCCCTGATCGGTTTCGCCGGGCCGCGGGTAATTGAACAGACCGTGCGTGAGAAACTGCCGGAAGGGTTCCAGCGCAGCGAATTTCTGCTCGAGAAAGGCGCCATTGACATGATCCTGGATCGCCGGCAGTTACGCGAAAAAATTTCCGCAATGCTGGCGCTGATGATGGAGGGAAAGCAACCCAAACCCGTCAGTGGAGAAGTGGTCGGGTAGAGCTGGCAAATGTCACCCCCCTTGGCTAGCAGTGAATTCCAGCAAAGTTGTTCACCTGTTTGTTGTGCTACTTGCTGGGGCGCCAGTCCGAAGCAAGGGGTCTTCTTCCAGGACACGGCATAAACCCTTCCCTGGGGCCTCCTCTTGCAGCATCGTGTTGCAAAGGGTCCTGGATGAAGACCCCTTACTCCGAACGGGCTTGTGCCAAACTGAAAAGGCTGCATTTACTCGAAAGCTAGGTGTATATAACGTTGCTGAAATTCTTAGCTAGCTCATTACGGGGTGGTTGGCCTGGTATTAATAGAGAACTGAATATTGTTGCGTATTTCCCTGAATGAGTGGCTTGGCCTGCTGGAATCCAGGCATCCGAAGACGATTGATCTAGGTCTGGAGCGTAGCCGTGAAGTATGGGAGCGTATGGGCTCTCCCCGCCCCGCCGGGCAGATATTTACGGTAGCCGGCACCAATGGTAAAGGTTCCACGGTTGCTTATTTGTGTGGCATGCTCCGGGCGCTGGGCTACTCGTGTGGAAGTTATACCAGTCCCCATTTATTCCGCTTTAACGAAAGGGTCCAGCTCAATGGAAGCGACGCTTCTGACCGGCAACTGGTGGTTGCATTCGAGCGAGTCGAAGCAGCCAGGGGTGATATCAGCCTGAGTTACTTTGAGTTCGGGACCCTGGCGGCCATTTTATTGATGCATGAAGCCGGTCTGGATTTTGCCGTCATGGAAGTCGGCCTGGGGGGGCGCCTGGATGCGGTGAATATCCTGGATGCGAACTGTGCCGTTATTACCAATATCGGGCTGGACCACCAGGAGTATCTGGGTGATGACCGCGAGAGTATCGGCTGGGAAAAAGCAGGAATTATCCGCAGAAATACACCGCTGGTCTGCGGGGAAACAAATCCTCCTGACAGCGTAATGGCGGAAGCATCCCGTCTGCAGGCCCTGGTGTTGCGCCTGGGCCATGAATTCAATGCCGTTGAAGACCAGCAGAGCATTCGCTTCACCAGGGGTGAAACTGTTTTTCTGCTGCCCGGGCCGCCAATGACCGGCCGGCACCAGGTCGACAACCTGGCGACCGCCCTGGCCGCTTTGCTCGAACTGGCGCCGGACGCTGTAAATGGCGTTGACCAACTGGTTCATGGTTTGGCGTCGGTGTCTCTGGCCGGCAGGTTTCAGCGGGTTTCAGGCCGGCCCCAGGTTTATGTTGATGTGGGTCACAACGCCCTGGCGGCGGAGGCCATCCTGGAGGCGCTCAGCGAGATCAAGGGGCAGAATGCAAAATTCAACTGCCACTGCGTTATCGGTATGCTGGCAGACAAGGATGCGGCTGCCATAGCGCAGATTCTCGAACCCGTGGTATCCCGATGGTATTGCGCCGGGCTGGGAGGCGAGCGGGGACAGACCGGGGAAGAACTCGCCACGCGGGTCAGGGCAGGGGCGGTCAATGCAAAAGTCATCTCCTGTGTGGATGTCGACACGGCCCTCGATGCTGCACTGGGCGCTTTGGGCAGGGAGAGCCCATCGCTGGATTGCGTACTCGTATTTGGCTCATTCCTTACTGCCGCTCAGGCCATCAGCAGATGGCAGCCGGATTTTCCAGGAGCCAGCCGGATAAGTTCCTCCGCATGATGAACTTGATACTGATAGAATTCCATCATTGAATTAATACGAAACGTTTGGAATTCCTAATGGATAAAGCCCTCAAACAAAGAATGGTTGGCGCCAGCGTTTTGATTGCACTCGCGGTGATCATTTTACCCATATTGTTGGGCGGCCGCCCTGAAGGCGAAAACCTGCAAACACGGAAAATCGAACTGCCGGCGCAACCACCGGAACTCAGTTTCGAAACCCGGCGTTACCCCATTGGTGAGCAGGGTTCTGAACAGCAGGCAAAAGCGGACGAATCCACCCGGGATGAGCCGGTTCACCGCTTGCCTGTACCGAAGGTCCCGGTAAGTAAAGACCTTAAGCCGGATGTTGTCGAAACCACTATTGGGAAAACCGAAATCGATGAACAGGCATCAGCGCCTGTGGAGTCAAGCCCTGCGCCAGTGCAGGATGGAATTTCACCGGATACCGGCCGTTATGTTGTCCAGGTCGCCAGTTTTGGCGCACTTGATAATGCTAAAAGGCTTTCTGCTACGCTCAGCAGCAAGGGATATTCCGTCATGACAGACAGCGTCAAATCGGCCGTGGGGACATTGCACCGTGTTCGTGTGGGTCCTTATGCCTCCGAAGCAGAGGCCAACCAGACCGCCATTGACCTGGAGTCAAGGTCAGTGGCGTCAAACCGCGTGTCATGGACCTCCAGCCCGGGAAAAGCGCTCAGGTTAAGACACCCTCCGACCCGCTGATCCGGTGGATCGTCCAGGTAGGCAGTTTTTCCAGTGCTGCAAACGCAGAGAAACTGGTCGCCTCCCTGAGGCTCGAAGGCCTGAGTGCTTACCAGGAAACAGTCACTTCCTCGGGGTCGAGCATTTACCGCGTTCGCGTCGGGCCTTTCCTGAAGCGGGAAGATGCGATACGCGTCGAGCGCCAGGTGCGGGAGAAGAGGTCGCTTAACGGCGTCGTGATGAGTGCAGATTGACTGATTGATAAATTAATCTGGGGAGTGATGTTTGACCTGGCCTGACTACGCCATACTGGGCACGATTGCGATTTCCATCCTGGTCGGTGCTCTGCGCGGGTTCATGAAGGAAGTGTTTTCCCTCCTGGTCTGGGCAGCGGCATTCATCATTGCCTATCAGTATGGCGGTAACATTGCCGCCCTGATGGAAAATCACATTTCCTTACCGTCCGCCCGTACTGCAATGGGCTTTACCGGTCTGTTTATCGTGGTCTTGCTGATCGGCGGTCTTTTGAATTACCTGCTTGGCCGCCTGGTTGAATCCACCGGCCTGAGCGGAACGGACCGGCTGCTTGGTGGTGTTTTCGGAGCCGCCAGGGGCCTGGCGCTGATAGTCGCGGTGCTTCTGGTAGCGGGCTTTACGCCCATACCTGCGGATCCCTGGTGGAAAGATTCTCAAATGGTTCAGCGTTTGATGCCTTTCGTTGCATGGTCATCGGGCTTTCTGCCTGAAAATGTCAGCGCGCATCTTGAATTCGATCCGCAGGAACAATCAGCGGAAGAGGACACCCCCGAGGAGGCGCAAAAGGAGGGGGAGCAGGATGAAAAAACAAATGAAGCCGATGAGAGTAACAGCAAGAAATGAATTCCCGAATTGCAGGGCCGGCATGTTAAAATTTCGCGCGAATGAGGAGCCGGAAATCCAACAGGGGCTGGCGAAATGTGCGGAATCGTAGGAATAGTCGGTAAGAGTGCTGTAGCACCCGCTTTGTATGACGCCTTGACCATGCTTCAGCACCGCGGTCAGGATGCTGCGGGTATTGCTACCCTCGATGCTTATCGAATCAGACTTTGCAAGGGCAGCGGGCTGGTAAAGGATGTGTTTGAACGCCCCGACATGCTCAGTCTCACTGGCAACGTGGGCATTGGCCATGTCCGTTACCCGACGGCCGGCAGGGACGACTCTTCAGAAGCCCAGCCTTTCTACGTCAATTCACCTTACGGCATCGCGCTCGCGCATAACGGCAACCTGATCAATACCCGGGAGCTCACACAGGAGCTTTTTGACAGTGACCGCCGTCACCTCAATACCAGCTCGGATTCCGAAGTGTTGCTCAATGTCCTGGCGCATGAACTGCAGAAACAAAATCCGGCCAGGCTGGAAGTCGAACATATTTTCAAAGCGGTGGACGCGGTGCACATGCGCTGCCGGGGTGCGTATTCAGCGCTTGCCCTGATTTCGGGTCACGGCGTTCTTGGATTCAGAGATCCACGGGGCATCCGCCCGGCCGTTCTGGGTTCACGGGAAACGGCCAGCGGAGTTGAATATGCCATCGCTTCGGAGAGTGTCGCCCTGGATGCAGTTGGTTTTTCCCTGATGCGGGACCTTGGGGCTGGTGAAGCAGTTTTTATCACGCTGGACGGCAAGCTGCACACCCACCTGAGCCCGCATGCGAAGGCTCTGTCACCCTGTATTTTTGAATACGTCTATTTTTCCCGGCCCGATTCGATGATCGATGACATATCGGTCTACAAGGCCCGTTTGCGCATGGGGCAGGCGTTGGCGAAAAAGATCCTCAGGGAATGGCCTGATCACGATATCGAGGTGGTTATCCCGGTTCCTGACACCAGCCGCACATCGGCCTTGCCCCTGGCTTACGATCTGGACGTCAAGTACCGCGAAGGATTTATCAAGAACCGGTATATTGGCCGGACTTTCATCATGCCGGGCCAGGCGGAGCGCAAAAAATCGGTCAAACAAAAGCTCAACGCCATCGACCTGGAGTTCCGGGGCAAAAACGTGTTGATTGTCGATGATTCTATCGTCAGGGGAACGACTTCCAGGCAGATCATTCAGATGGCCAGGGAAGCGGGAGCACGCAAAGTCTACTTTGCATCGGCCGCACCCCCGGTGCGTTATCCCAATATTTACGGTATCGACATGCCGGCGCCCAGTGAACTGATCGCCAGCAGCCGGAGTGAGAAAGAGATCGAAGCAGAACTGGGGGCTGACTGGCTGATCTACCAGAACCTGTCCGATCTTATCGAGGCTTGCCGGGAAGGAAACGAGCGCATCGTTGAGTTTGATACGTCCTGTTTCTCCGGTGAATACATCACCGGCGTACAACATGGTTACCTGGAACAGCTTCAACTGCAACGATCAGACCAGGCACGGACAGAGCGCAGAAGCGAAGAGCCTGTGCAGTTGGCTGGCTAGCTCTGATCATGTCAATTTTATTCTGCAATATGCGGGCATAGTGAATGCGTGATCCCATTTCGAAGGTCGACACCGCCTGGTTGCGCATGGAGCAACCCACCAATCTGATGATGATTACCGGCGTCATCGTGCTTGACTCCGGGGCTACTTTTGAGCGTGTCGTTGAGACCATTGAGCACCGGTGGCTGGCGTTCAGGCGGTTCCGGCAAAAAGCCGTGGACAAGGCCGGTGGAGCCTACTGGGAGATAGACAAAGACTTTGACATCCACACCCATATCCGGCGCGTCGCTCTGCCCGGAAATGCCGGGCAGGACGAACTCGAGGAGTTTGTCAGCGACCTGGCGAGCACCAGTCTCGATCATTCCCGGCCGCTCTGGCAGTTTCATTACGTAGAAAATTTTTCCGGTGGTCCGGTCCTGGTGCAAAGGGTTCATCACTGTTATGCAGATGGAATCGCACTGATCCAGGTATTTCTCTCCCTGACGGACCCGGGTCCTGAACCCAGGCCTTCCGCATCCAACCCGGAGACCTGGAAAAAAAGGCGGGCCGCTGAATCCACCATTTACCAGAGGCTCCTGGAGCCTGCCCGGGAAGGGCTGGGCCAGGTTTTCCACTGGTCCCAAAAAACTGCTCGGCGAAGCCGTTGAGATCGTACAGGAGCCGGAGAAAGCAAGGAAATATGTGAATGAAGCCTCCGAGCTGATCAAGGAGCTCGCCAGTTCATTAACGCTTCCCAACGATCCCCAAAACCCTGTTCAAAGGCAAACTCGGCGTGCGCAAGCGGGTGGCCTGGGCAGAACCCCTGCCATTGGACGAGGTGAAGGCGGTCAGCAAGGTTTTCCAGTGCAGCGTCAATGATGTACTGATTGCGGCAGTAACCGGCGCTCTTCGGGGCTATATGCTGGACCAGGGTGAAGGACCTTCCAGGAGCAGTGAAGTCCGGGCCACGGTGCCGGTCAACCTCCGGCCGCTGGAACACGCAAAAAACCTGGGTAATCATTTCGGGCTGGTTTTTCTGCCCATGCCGATCGGAGAAGCCAACCCGATCGAGCGGGTAAAACAGGTGCACGAGCGCATGAACGAGCTGAAATCCAGTAAACAAGCGGCTGTCTCGTTCGGCCTTTTGGCGGCCCTGGGCATGGGGCCCTTCCATGCTGCAGAAACCGGCGCTGGATTTGCTCAGTGAAAAAGCGACGATGGTTCTAACCAATGTTCCCGGCCCGCAACAGCCCTCTTTACCTGGCCGGTGGCCAGGTAAAACAAATGATGTTCTGGGTGCCGCAAAACGGCAATATCGGCATGGGTGTCAGCATCCTGAGCTACAACGGCCAGGTATTTTTTGGTGTCATTACCGACCGCAAGCTGGTGCCGAGCCCAAGGAAATCATCAAGCGCTTCAAACCCGAGTTCGAACACCTCGTTTACCTCAGCCTGATGCTCCCGGTCGCCGATCCTGCAGCCGGAAAACTCGCCGAAGAACTCATCAGTATGAAATAGTAGCGTTGGGGGGGATCGGGTAACTGCATACGGTCCCGTATGCAGTTACCCGATCCCCCTTCAGTATCCTGATAAAGCTGCAATCAAAAAGTGTTTATCGCCGTTGGCGGCGCCAGCAGTCGACGATGTGATCGACGTCGGTTTCGGTTGGGCCTCTTTTCCACATGCCGGCGTAATCGATGTCCTGGGCGTTCGGTGGCGGGTCGGGCGTGGTGACTTTGAAACGCATCGGCATGGGTGAAGCTTCCCCGGTGGCAATGGCTTCGCCCTGTGCCAGCGAACTCAAGGATTCCAGGATGCCGCGGGCTGAATCCGGCACCAGCGCGCGCACGTATTCCTGATCGTCCGGATTGGTGATGCGCATGCAGATATAACTGCTGCACTGGGACAGAACGGTTTCCGATAATTCGTGGGGGCGCTGGCTGACGACACAAAGACCCACGGCGTATTTACGGCCCGCCTTGGCAATTCGTTCGAAGCTGCGGCGGGTTGAGTCGTGGGCGCTGTTGGTACCTTCCCGGGTGATGTAGGAGTGCGCTTCCTCACAAATCAGGAACAAGGGGAACTCGCGGCACTTCGGGTTCCAGAAATTGAATTCAAATGCGAGGCGGCCGATCTGGGCCGTGACCGTCGGCTGAACGTCGAATGGCACGGAACTCAGGTCGATCACGGTAACTTTGGCCCTGGGCTCGCCGAGGCCGACGAAATCCCGCATCAGACCCGACAGGCTTTCCGATGACGTCCTTTTTACCGGTCGCAGCAGGAAGTCGTAGCGGGTGTCATTCATGCGGCTTTCAAGCTTGACCAGCAGAGAGTCGAATTTCCCGGTCAGCGCGGTCTTGGATTTACCGAAGTCGGCTGTTGTTTCATTGATTGATTTGAACCGCTTGTACAGAGCATCCATGGAAAAATAAATCGGAGAATCCACCGTGATATGCCCAAGCTCCAGGTGCTGGTTGGCTTCGCGTTTCAACTCCAGCAGAGCGCCGCGCAGGAAAGCAATTTGGATGGATGCGTCTTCTTCTTCCGGATCGACCAGCAGCTCGATCATCTCCTCATAGGTCAATAACCAGTACGGAATTTCCAGATCACTGGCCTTGATGCATCGAACCATATCTTCAGGGAAGGGCGCCCTGGTGTCCGGATCCCAATCCTTGGCGCCGTATTCACCATGCAAATCAAGAATGATGATATGGGCATTGGGCATGGACCTCAAAGTTGCCTGAACCATGCTGGTAACCGTCCAGGACTTACCGGAGCCCGATTGGCCGAGGATCGCGGCGTGCCGTCCAAAAAAGGCGGAGGCATCCAGGAAAACATCGATGGTATCGAAGGAGCTGAGTTTCCCGACCTTGAAATCCGCGGCGCTGTACTTGGCGAACATGACGCTCAGGGTCGAAGCTGTGACAAGGTGTAATTCTGCACCGGTGGTGGGAAAGTGCGCCACGCCCCGGACAAAACCACCCTTTGCGGTAATTTCACCCAGTGGGTTCAGACGAATCATGCGGATGAGACCACCTTCAGGTTCGACCTCCTGCCACATACTCTCAACGATAACCAGGACATACAGGCCCGACTGTCTGACCATGAGGTAGGAACCTACCTGGCCGACCTGAACCAGGTTATCGTCGATTGTTACCTCCGGTACGAATCCTTCATCTTCGGAAATCAACTGAGCGACAAATTCCGCGCCACTGATTTCAACGACATGTCCGATTAGGGTTTTATTTTCACTGATCATGATGTGTCCCTACTTGATATAAAAGCCAAAAAATAGTTGCCCATAATGTAGCGGGCCCGCCTATATCCCTTTGCTCCGGTTAGTATCCTAACGTTTTACGAATGATTATTAAACTAAATCCATGAGAAATCACAGTTTTCAGAATAATATATAATGGAATACGCCGGCCTATTCGAACTCTTCGAGTGCTAATTCCACATCCAGTTTTTCAACGGCGTCCTTTGGAGTGAACTCAGTCGCCTGCTCGTAAAGGCTGGAGACATCGTCCACCCGGCGGTCGCCATAGAGCATGTACAGGCCATTGCCGTATTCAATGTGTGCGATCGGCGACCCGGGTGCGAGCAGCAGCGCTTTTTTGAAATGTTCGATGGCTTTTTTCTCACTGGCGCCGTAGGTCACGCCGCCAATAAGCTTTCCAATCTTGTCGATAATTTCGGCGTGATACAGGCCCAGGGCCGTATGCGCATCCGCGTGGTCCGGATCGATTTCCAGGGCGCGCGTCAGCGCATTCATGATTTTTCCACCGATGCCCTGTTTCAATGCTTTCACAATCGATATGGACTGGCTGTAGCGGCCGAGGTTGAATGCATAGAAGTGGTGACTGTTGGCGTCATCCGGGAATTCGATGACGGCTTTTTCAGCCCTGGCAATGGCCGATTTATAACAGTCTATCTGCCGTTTTTCGTTTTTTTCCAGGTGGCTTGCGTACATTCCCGTGGCCTTGTTAGCCACTGCATGACCTTGCAGGCCACATTCGTCGGCCAGAATTACCGCCTGTTGGAAATCTCCCCGGTGGTAGCAGCGCCAGGCTTCGCGCAGGCGTTCATCCTCCGGGAAAGGTTCCCGGTCCCCATCATGCAGTTGGTCCCAGATTTCGCTTAGAGCCTCACCCTGATAATCGTAGGCCTGATTATCAAATGGGAATTCATTCCATTCGTGCATGAATACCATCCTTTTAACTGGCTGAATCAAAAAAGAATATCAGAATTACCTTGTTTTTTTTGGAATAAAAGTAATTTCTAGTGTGATTGCTCTATTTTTCGTACCTAGAATATAACCATCAATTGGATAGGTCAGTCATACAAAGGAGGACATCATGGCCAAGAAGAAGTTGAAAAAGAAAGTACAAGGTAAGCCCGCAGCAAAAAAGAATGTTAATCCGGTAGTCGATTCGGCACGGGAAATCTGGCTTGCAGGTCTTGGAGCTTTTAGTGTGGCCCAGACTGAAGGTGGCAAAATCATCGACGAAGGCAGCAAGATGTTTGACAAGCTGGTTGCCGAGGGCAGCAAGCTTGAAAAACGCACCCGCAAGGATGTAGAAGGCGCCGTTGATGATTTGCGCAGCGATATTGAAACTGTTGTAGACGATATCCGCGGCGACATTGAGTCCCGGGTCAAAGATTTCCGTGGCGATGTCAAATCCGGCCTCGGGGGTGTTCGCAAGCAGGCAGAATCAGTCCGCAAGCAGGCATCCGATAACTGGGACAAGCTGGAAAAGATCTTTGAAGATCGTGTATCCCGTTCACTGGCCAGCCTTGGAATTCCGACCAGGGATGACGTGAACGACCTGGCCAGGCGCGTACAGAAGCTCTCCAGCCAGGTTGCAGCGATGGACAAGAAGGCCAAACCTGCAGCGAAGAAAGCAGTCGCCAAAAAGCCCGCGCCCAGGAAGGCGGTGATGAAAAAGGTAGCCCTTAAGAAGCCGGTAGCGAAGAAAGCTGCGGTTAAGAAGGCGGCAGTCAAGAAGCCAGTAGCGAAGAAAACTGTGGTTAAGAAGGCAGCAGTAAAGAAAGTTGAAGTCAAGAAAGCAGCTCCCATGGTAGTCATTGAAAAGAAAGAAACACCCAAGGCAGCTTAACGCTACTACAATTTATACCCTCTTCAGGCCGGCGTCCCGCCGGCCTGTTCTTTTGAATTAATCAGGTTTGTTCCAGGTACTCAAACGCCAGGCTTGTAAACTGGCTGCGTTCGGGTTCGCGCAGGAAGGGCGTGACCAGTTGGAGTACGCGCGCGATGGCTTTGATTTGTGCGGTGCCGTCTTCCAGGCTATGCCGTTCGAAGATGCTGGCGAAGGGGATCCAGTACGTGATGACGAGCAGGATGGTGTCGACCAGTAGTTCTTTTTCCTGGGTGCTGATGCGCAGGGCCCCCTTCAGCTCGAGGCCGGAAATCATCTGGAAAGCTGCCTGGCGTTCGCGCATTAACATTCCGCGCATGGCGCGGTCCAGGTCTTGAATCCGCGCGGTCAGGTCAGAGAGATTACGATAAAGGAATCGAAACCGGCCCTTGATCTCAAAAGCAAGATGGAGTTGAAACCACAAATCCTCAGCTTCCAGCGCGCTGTTTTCCGGAACTTCCGTCAAAGGCTGCAAGCCCGTTAAAAAGCGCTTGAACAGCTGGATGACGATGTCATCTTTACTGCGAAAATGGTAATAGAGATTTCCCGGGCTGATATCGGCCTCATCCGCGATGTGATTGGTGGTCACATTCGGCTCGCCGAGCTCATTGAACAAGGCCAGGCTGGTGTTGAGGATCAATTCCTTCGTGTTGCGTCGGGTCACCTGGTATTCCTTCAGGGCGTACTAGAAACTCGCCGCCAAGTTTTCGTATCAGTTCTATGTAGCGGGATTGGGCATCTTCCTCGCCGGTGCCTCGCAGCTTTTCCCAGGCCTCGTATTTCGCCGCACCGACGAAGTCAAAAAAGCCCGGTTTGTCACCGCTTACATCACCGCCTGAACCCTGTTTGTACAAGGGCGTAAAGTTCCAGCAAAGTGCTGTCATCCGGTTTTTCAGGGAGAGACTTGGCTGCCGTTGCTGCATTTTCAAACAGTTCGTTTCAGTGCTCATATTTTCTCCATAGATAGTGAGTTCGGTCAATATCCTGATCTGGTAAGATCGTAACATGCCAGAGGGAAGTTGCTGGTCTCAAGCCTGGGTTCATGCATGGGTGAGAGGCTTCCTGCTTGCGCTGGAATTTGAATGGATAAGAACTGGAGACAGCTTAATGAGTTATTTCGTCACGGGTGGTACGGGTTTTATTGGTCATAATCTGATCGAGTTGTTGCTGAAGCGCCGGGGCAAAGTGTATGTCCTGGTTCGCAAGGGCTCCATGGACAAGCTGAATGCGCTCAAGAGCCGCTGGGGGAAGGCTGCGAGCAAAATCATACCCGTGACCGGTGACCTGACCAAAGCCCGCCTGGGGAATCTCTGCGGCAAAACGCAAGGAACTGGAAGGGAAAATAGACCACGTCTTTCACCTGGCGGCCATTTACGACATGAAAGCAGATGCCGCCTCGCAGGAAGCGGCCAACGTCGATGGGACCCTGAATGCCGTCCGTTTTGCCGAGTCTGTCCAGGCCAAGCGCTTCCACCATGTCAGTTCAATTGCTGCAGCCGGTCTTTTCCCCGGCATATTCCGGGAAGACATGTTTGAGGAGGCTACGGGACTGGATAATCCCTATTTCCGCACCAAGCATGACTCTGAAGGTATCGTCAGGTTCAAGTGCAGCATTCCTTACCGGATTTACCGGCCTGGAATCGTCGTTGGCCATTCTGAAACCGGTGAAATTGACAAGATTGACGGCCCCTATTATTTCTTCAAACTGATCCAGAGAATGCGCAAGGCGATGCCGGCCTGGATGCCTGCCATCGGGCTGGAAGGTGGACGGATCAATATTGTCCCGGTCGACTTCGTGGTCAAAGCCCTGGACCATATTGCCCATCTCCCCCGGCAGGATGGCAAATGTTTTCACCTGACCGACCCCAAGCCCCGGCGTATCGGTGAGGTCCTCAATATTTTTGCTGAAGCCGCGCATGCACCCCAGATGAGCATGCGGATAGACGCCAGGCTGTTTAATTACATCCCGGTCACGATCAAGCAGGTCTTGTTCATGCTGCCTCCCGTCAGGAGAATAGCGAACCACATAATGACTGACCTGGGCTTGCCGCCGGACATGCTGAAGTTCATCAATTACCCGACCCGGTTTGACTGCCGGGAAACCGAAGCCGCCCTTAAAGGAACGGGTATTTCAGTTCCCCGCCTCGATGATTATGCGTGGCGCTTGTGGGATTACTGGGAGCGCCACCTGGATCCGGACCTGTTTATTGATCGCAGCCTTAGAGGCCATGTGGCCGGCAAGGTGGTGGTCGTAACGGGTGGGTCATCGGGCATTGGCCTTGCAACCGCGACCATGATGGCGCTCGCCGGCGCACGGGTGGCAATTGTCGCGCGAAGTGAAGACAAGCTGGCCGAAGCGGTCCTGGAAATCGAGGCGGAAGGCGGATCGGCACGCAGTTTCTCGGCCGATCTGACCGACATGGATTCCTGTGATGAAGTCATTGATCGAATCTCGGCTGAAATGGGAGCAATCGATATCCTGGTCAATAATGCAGGTCGCTCGATCAGGCGCGCCATATCAGCTTCCTATGACCGCTTCCACGATTTTGACCGCTGCATGCAGCTGAACTATTTCGCCAGCCTGCGGCTGATCATGCGGGTTTTGCCCGCCATGGAGAAAAAACGCAAAGGCCACATCATCAATATTTCTTCAATCGGCGTTTTGAGTAATGCGCCGCGCTTTTCAGCCTATGTTTCATCCAAGGCTGCGCTCGATGCATTTTCCCGTTGTGCTTCTGCGGAATTCAGCGATACCGGCATCAATTTTACGACCATCAATATGCCGCTGGTCCGGACACCGATGATCGCCCCCACAAAAATGTATGACAATGTACCGACCATCTCGCCGGACGAAGCCGCTGTCATGGTGAAACAGGCGGTCATTTACAAGCCTCAGCGAATCGCGACGCGGCTGGGTATTTTTTCCCAGGTATTGCATTCGGTGGCGCCAAAAATTTCCGAAATCGTGATGAACAGCGCTTTCCGGATGTTTCCGGATTCAGCCGCTGCCAAGGGCGTCAGCAGTGAGCAGGCGCCGGCTTCGCAGGAACAAGTGGCATTCGCCAGCCTGATGAAGGGTATCCACTGGTAGGGAGTGATGTAGGAGGATTTGTATGTTGGAAGTTAATGACAAAGCGCCGGATTTTGTGCTCATCGGTGACAGTGGCGAGTCTTTCAGGTTGTCGGACCAGGCGCCGGAGAAAGTGCTGCTGGTGTTTTATCCCGGTGACAATACGCCGGTCTGCACAAAACAGTTATGCGACTACCGGGATGGCCTGGAGGCTTTTGACGACCTGGGGGTGAAAGTCGTGGGAATCAGCCATGATGGCGCTGAATCGCATCGGAAATTCCGCGCAAAACACGATCTTCCCTTCACCTTGTTGACCGACCCGGATTATGAAGTTGCCGCACTGTATGACAGCAAGGGGCTGCTGGGCATGAAACGCTCCGTGTTCCTGGTGGATCAGTCCGGGATCATCCGTTACCTGCATATCGAATCACTGTCATTGTTCCGGCGCCGGCGCGAAGAGGTGCTTGAGGCCATTGAAAATATTAACTAGGCGCAAAATGTGGGCTAACCGTCCCGGAGCAACCCGGTGTCGTAAGATGCTGGCCTGGAATCACCGGCTGGCGGAGAAAATCAGCGCACCCGGGTTCGAACTGGAGCCCTTTGAGGCATTGCAGCAATGGCAACGCGAGCGCCTTGCTGAGAGCTACTCTGACCTGCTGAGCCAGGAAAGTTACCGGCCGGCCTGCGAGTTTTTCCTGGAGGAACTTTACGGTGGGCTGGATTTCCAGGAACGGGATCAGGAAGTGGCGAGAGTGATGTCAGTCATGGTGAGATTTCTACCCGGGAATGCTTTGCATATCATGGCTGACGCTTTTGAACTGCAGGCCCTCAGCCTGGAATTCGACATGGAAATGGCGGAACGGCTGGAGTCCACTGGCGCAATGGATCTGGATGTTGCCTCCTATGGGATTGCTTATCGTGCCTGTGGTAACGGGCCGCAGCGGGAAAGGCAGATACTGCTGATCAGGGAAGTGGGGAATGAATTGGCGAAACTGGTTCATAAGCGCTTTGTGGTCCATCTGATGCGCCTGATGCGGGGGCCTGCACATGCGGCAGGATTCGGGGCATTGCAGGAATTTCTCGAATCAGGAGTGCTTTCTTTTCGCCAGTTGGACGACCCGGTTTACTTCGTTAACACGATCTATGAAAGGGAATGGCTTTCGATGCAGAAGCTGTTTGCCGCTGACGCAGAACCCTTTTTGGTTTAACAGCAGAGCCGGGGTCAGGTTCGAGAACCTGACCCCGGCTCTGCTGTTAGAAAATCAAGTTTTGAAGGTACAGCTGAAGTGTTCTTTGAGGTAGCTGACGATTTCTGCCTCGATGCGGCTTTTGAGCAAGGCGAGAAAAAAACCCAGTTCCGCCTGTATCCGGATTTCGTTTTCACCCACCGCGATCATGCCATGCACACCGGGTCTTTCAAAATGAATGACATCCTCGTCCCAGCCGTAATCGATGCTGAATTTCCTGGCGAGGTCACCCGCCAGTTCGTCTGCCGCTTCCTGGGCATGCGCATGGTCCATTTCATGGTAGGCGCAAATATCAATCCGGGACATAAATTCCAGTCATACGGTTCTGAAAAAGGCCAGTTTAGACCGACGGGTGGAGATAAACCAATTAACCCGCATATCGCACCGGCCCTGAACGCTTTACAATGCAGGCTTTGGTCTTCCGGCTTGTCGTTTACGGAAGAAAACATTTCATCAAGGCGGTAACCATTGAAAAAGCCGGATAAAAATTCAAACGACCTGGAAAATATTCGACAGGAGATCGATGGCCTGGACGAAAATATCCAGGAATTGATCAGTGAGCGCGCCAGGCTCGCTTTTCGCGTGCGCCAGAGCAAAGAGCAGCATGGTGGTGCGGTTGATTACTACCGGCCGGAGCGGGAAGCGCAGGTCCTGCGCCGCGTGTTGGAGCGGAACGAAGGGCCCTTGAGCGATGGGGAAATGGTCAGGCTGTTCCGGGAAATCATGTCGGCCTGCCTGGCGCAGCAGGAACCCCTGAAAATTGCTTACCTCGGTCCCGAGGGTACCTTTACCCAACAGGCGGTTCACCTGCATTTCGGGCATTCAGTCCATGCGCTGAGCCACCCTGGAATCGACATCGTATTCGATCAGGTACAGGCAGGGGAAGCTGATTTTGGCGTCATTCCGGTGGAAAATTCCACCCAGGGAATTGTCAGCCATACGCTGGACATGTTCCTGCTTTCAGATCTCAAGATATGCGGTGAAATCGAACTGCGGGTGCATCAGAACCTGCTGACGCATGCCTCCAACCTGAACCAGATCGAACGTATCTATTCCCATGAGCAGTCCTTGTCTCAATGCAAGGGATGGATTCGCGCCCACCTGCCGGGTATCGAGTTGATCGCGGTCGCCAGTAACGGTGAGGCAGCCCGGCGCGTTCGCAACGCCCCCGAGGCAGCGGCCATTGCGGGCCGCTCGGCGGCCGAAGTGTATGGACTGCCCATACTGTTTGCTGGCATTGAGGACCGGCCGGATAACACGACGCGCTTCCTGGTCATCGGACGCCATATTTTTTCACCCTCCGGGCACGACAAGACCACTTTGCTGCTCTCCGGGCATGAAGGCCCCGGTTTGCTGCACAGTCTGCTGGAACCACTCCATACTCATGGCGTCAATATGACGCGGATTGAATCCCGGCCGTCCAGCCTGGGAAAATGGCAGTACGTATTTTTCCTGGACATCGAGGGGCATGCCGAGGATCCCCCGGTTGCCGCCGCCCTCGAGGAATTGCAGCAGATCAGCAAGCTGTCCAAAGTACTGGGTTCTTACCCCCGGGCCGTAATGACACCGTCATGATGCTGAAAGTAGGGCCGGCAGGCTCAGCCCTGCGTGGCGAGTTGACACCACCGGGGGATAAATCGATCTCGCACCGGGCGCTTATCCTGGCCAGCCTCGCCGTTGGGCAGTCCCGGATCGAAGGATTACTTGAAAGCGAAGATGTCAGGGCTACCGCCAGCGCCTGCCGCCAGCTTGGCATGCAAAGCCATGCAGACGGCGAAGCCTTACTGGTGGATGGTGTTGGGGAAGAAGGGCTGTGTGCACCCGTTGGTCCGCTGGATATGGGGAATTCAGGTACGGCCATGCGATTGCTGGCCGGCGTGTTGGCGGCACAGCCGTTTAAATCGAAACTCATCGGTGACCGTTCCCTCAGCGCACGGCCGATGCGCAGGATCGTGCATCCACTTTCCCTGATGGGGGCCAGGATTCAAACCACGGATTCGGGTACGCCGCCTTTGTTGATCACCGGGAATCCATCTTTAAGCGGTATCAATTACGCATCCCCGGTCGCCAGCGCCCAGGTCAAGTCCTGCGTACTACTGGCCGGGCTCTATGCACAGGGGGTGACCCGGGTTTCCGAGCCGCACAAGAGCCGGGACCACACCGAGAAAATGCTGCCTGCTTTTGGTGTTCCCCTGGAGGCTGGCTGTGCGGTGTCCGGTGGAAGCCGTTTGACTGCAGCGCATGTCCGGGTCCCGGGAGACATTTCATCCGCTGCTTTTTTCATGGTGGCGGCCACCATGCTGCCGGATTCCTCACTGACCCTGAACAACGTGGGTCTGAATGAAACCCGCGATGGCATTATCCGCGTACTGGAAGCCATGGGCGCCGGCCTCCAGGTTGTCAATCGCAGAATGTACGGGGAAGAAGCGGTGGGGGACATCCGGATTCGATACAAGGGGCAATTGAAGGGGATTGATCTGCCGCTGCAGTGGATTCCATCCCTGATTGACGAACTGCCGCTAATCATGGCCCTGGCGGCGGTCTCCAATGGCATCACCCGTATCCGGGGCGCCGGGGAATTAAGAGTCAAGGAAAGTGACCGGATTTCGGTTATGGCCCGGGGCCTGGAGGCGCTGGGTGTGCGACTGACAGAATACCCGGACGGGATGGACATCGAGGGCGGTTCAATCAGGGGAGGGCGTGTCGACGGCGCAGGAGATCATCGTTGCGCCATGAGTTTCTGTATTCTTGGTCAGTTGGCTGATGCAGGCCTTGAGGTTCATGGCTGTGGGAATATTGATACATCTTACCCCGGTTTTGTACGTGACCTGGAAGCCATCGGCGGGGTAATGGGAAATTGAGCATTCCGGTTATAACGATTGACGGTCCCGGCGGGTCCGGCAAGGGCACCATTGCCGTGCGCCTGGCGCAGCAGCTTGGCTGGCATTTCCTGGACAGTGGCGCCTTGTACCGGATCGTCGCGGTTGCTGCAATGGAGCGGGCAATCGGGGCTGATGATGAAAAAGCGCTGGGAGAGCTGGCAGGGCAGCTTATTGTCAGTTTCAGCCTGGTGGATGGCGAGGTCGTAATCCTGCTGGATGGAAACAGGATCACCGCCAGGCTGCGTTCGGAAAAGGCCGGTGTATTCGCCTCGAAAATTGCAGCGCTTCCTGCGGTCAGGGCCGCCCTGGTGCAACGTCAAAGGGCGTTTCGTAAGCTGCCCGGACTGGTGGCGGACGGGCGTGACATGGGGAACGGTCATTTTTCCGGACGCTAAAGTTGAAAATTTTCCTCACGGCAAGTGCCCGGGCAAGAGCGGACAGACGCTATAAGCAGTTGAAAGAAAAAGGAGAAAGTGTTAATCTCACGCGCCTTTTCCGGGACATCAAAAAGCGCGATGAACGCGACATGTCGAGGTCAATTTCGCCCTTGACGCCCGCACAGGATGCGCAGCTTATAGATTCAACGGAAATGAGCATCGAAATGGTGCTGAAGGAAGATTCATAAATTACTTGAAAAAGGTCAAGTAATTGATTGAATTATATTAGTTTATTGGAGCTACCAAAAGGTAGTTATTGCAACGGGCGCTCGCGTGTGCCCCTCAACCCCGGGTGGATGGTTGCCGTAACGTGCAATCCATCTGTGAGTAAAAATCAACATGACTGAAAGTTTTGCAGAGTTATTCGAAGAGAGCATGGCGGCTCATAGCCTCAAGCCAGGCACAATAGTTACCGGTATCATCATGGAAATACGCGACGACTCCGTCGTGGTCAATGCCGGACTCAAATCAGAGGGTTTCGTCCCCATCAGCCAGTTCAGGAACCTGCAGGGTGAATTGGAAATTGAAGTGGGCGATGAAGTCCAGGTAGCGCTGGATACCGTGGAAGACGGTTTTGGCGAAACCCGCCTGTCCCGGGACAAGGCCAAACGCGCCCTGGTGTGGGACAAGCTGGAAGGTGCTTTCGAAGGCGAGGAAACGATCGAAGGCAAGATCAGCGGAAAGGTCAAAGGCGGCTTTACGGTTGACATCGAAGACATCCGGGCTTTCCTGCCTGGCTCCCTGGTAGACGTCCGCCCGGTACGCGACCCCGCTTACCTGGAAGGCAAAGACCTGGAATTCAAGATCATCAAGCTGGATCGCAAGCGCAACAACATCGTTGTTTCGCGTCGTGCGGTGGTTGAATCTGAGTTCAGCGCGGAACGCGAAGCACTGCTCGAGCGCCTGGAAGAGGGTGTCATCGTCAAGGGTGTGGTCAAGAACCTCACCGATTACGGCGCATTCATTGACCTTGGCGGGATCGACGGCTTGCTGCACATCACCGATATGGCATGGAAGCGCGTGCGTCACCCGAGTGAAGTGGTCAATGTAGCCGATGAACTCGAAGTGCGCGTGCTGCGCTTTGACCGCGAAAGAAACCGGGTGTCACTCGGCCTGAAGCAACTGGGCGATGATCCCTGGAGCGATCTCTCACGGCGCTACCCGGTGGGCGCCCGTTTGTTCGGCACCGTTTCAAACATTACCGATTACGGTTGTTTTGTTGAAATCGAAGATGGTGTGGAAGGCCTGGTTCACGTTTCCGAAATGGATTGGACCAACCGCAATGTAAACCCGGCAAAAGTGGTTCACACCGGTGATGAAGTCGAGGTCCTGGTACTGGACATCGACGAGGACCGCCGTCGCATTTCCCTTGGCATGAAGCAGTGCCAGACCAACCCGTGGGAGTCATTTGCCGCTACTCAGAACAAGGGTGACAAGGTTACCGGAATCATCAAGTCAATTACTGACTTTGGAATTTTCATTGGCCTCGAAGGCGGTATCGACGGACTGGTTCATCTTTCCGACATTACCTGGCAGGAAGCAGGTGAAGATGCGGTACGTAATTTCCGCAAAGGCGAGGAAATTGAAGCCGTTGTCCTGGCCGTTGATCCGGAGCGTGAAAGAATTTCACTGGGCATCAAGCAGATGGATCAGGATCCGTTCGCCACTTTCATGGCAGAGCATCCGCGTGGTTCACTGGTGAAAGGCACGGTGAAGGAAGTTGACGCTCGTGGTGCGGTAATTGAGCTGACCGAAGGTGTGGAAGGTTATTTGCGTGCTGCCGATATCAAGGATGAGCGAGTGGATGACGCCACCAGGGAATTGTCTGTCGGTGATGAGATCGAGGCAAAATTTGTCAGCCTGGATCGCAAGAACCGGACTTTGAGCCTGTCCATCCGGGCCAAGGATGACGCGGAACTGGCTGAAGCGCTTAAAGAGTACAAGCAAAGCAATGCCTCAAGCGGTACGACTTCACTTGGAGACCTGCTCAAAGAGCAGTTGGACCAGGACGATTGAACGCCGCCATTTGTGCATAATGACCTGTGGGGCTGAAATTCAGCCCCATTCAACTATAATTGGTACTACAATGATCAGCAGGGGATAATGCGAGTTTGTTATGACTAAATCTGAATTGATCGATCGCATGGCCGAAACACAAAGACACCTCGCTCACCTGGATGTGGAGTTGGGTGTCAAGTCCATTCTGGAACAGATGAGTGCTGCATTGGCCAGTGGTGACCGCATAGAAATCAGGGGGTTTGGAAGTTTTTCCCTTCATTACAGAGCACCGCGCATGGGAAGAAATCCGAAAACGGGTGAGGCAGTGGCATTGCCAGGCAAGAACGTGCCTCACTTCAAACCCGGCAAATCACTTCGTGAACGGGTAGATTATTCCCGGGATTGATTTTATTTGCCCTGGTTTGATTTTTTGGGGTAACCAGGGTCTCGCCTGCATTGTGCATGAAGGGGGCTAGCGGCCCGGTCTGGATGGAAAGCGGCGCTGGGCGGGAGTTTGGCTTGTATCGAATTATTTTCATCATTGTCATTACCGTGGCAGTCGCCATGGGTCTGCTGGTGGGCGCCCTGAATTCAGAGATGGTCAGTATTGACCTGTTGTGGTTCAGCCTTGAGTGGCCCCTCGGGCTGCTGGTTCTCAGCGCCTTGTCCGCGGGCCTGTTTCTCGGTCTGGGCCTGGCCTGGGTTTTCACTATTTTGCCTTTACGCCTCCGGTTGAGAAAATTGCGCAATCAAAGCCAGTCCGGGTCATCAGGCGTACTGAATAATATAAATGGCTGAATACCTGTTGCTATTTTTGCTTCCCCTCGCCGTTTATTTCGGCTGGTGGTTAGCAAAAACACTGGGCAGCAGATCCGTCAAAAAACACAGCCGCCTGCTCAGCAACCAGTATTTCCAGGGTTTGAACTACTTGCTGAATGAGCAACCCGGACAAGGCCATCCAGGTGTTCCTGGAGTTGGCTGAAGTCAACCAGGATACGGTCGAGACCCACATGGCGCTGGGCAGTCTGTTCCGGCAGCGGGGCGAGGTCGATCGCGCCATCCGTTTTCACCAGAACATTATCGCCAAGCCGGGGCTGGAATCCAGCCAACGGACCCAGGCGCTGCTGGAGCTGGGTGAAGACTATATGCGGGCAGGCCTGCTGGACCGCGCCGAACTCCTGTTTTCCGAATTGATTGAAAGTGATGCTCATACTCCTTCAGCATTGCGCAGCCTGCTTGAAATCTACCAGCAGGAGAAGGACTGGGAAAATGCCCTGGAACAAGCCCAGCGCCTGGAGCAGCTCACCGGTGAGCAAATGGCCGAAGTCAAAGCCCAGTTCTGCTGCGAGATGGCAGAGGCAGCGGTGTCGGAAGGAGACAAGGAACTGGCCAGGCGGCATTTGCGGCAGGCGCGGCGCCATCATCTCCATTGCATCCGGGCGCGCTTCATCCTGGCCAGGCTGGCCACCCAGGATGGCGACCACCAGGGGGCAATGGACACCTACGAGGAAATTGCGGAACTCGACGCGGACTATATCCCGGAATTAATCGAACCTTACCTGAACGCCGCGGCCCTGGTGGACCAGCCCGGGCGCGGTCGAAAAAAGCTGGAAGACTGGGTGAAAGCCTATACCGGCATTTCCCTGATTCTCAAACTCACAGACTTGATTGAAGACGAAAAGGGGGGGAATGAAGCCGGCAAATACCTGGTTGAGGCAATGGCCTCGAATCCATCCGTGCGGGGCCTCGACCGCTTGCTGGAACTGAAAGTGCAGGGCCACCTCGAGACGGGGTCAAGCGATGGCATCCTCAAGGCCGTCACGGCCCGCCTTTTGTCGCGCCAGCCAGGTTATCGCTGCAATCACTGCGGATTCAGCGGACAGACCCATCACTGGCAATGCCCGAGTTGCAAGAACTGGGGCACGTCTAAAACCATACACGGCGTTCTCGGAGAGTAGCCGGAGGCCTGGCCGGGAATGACGTCATGAGTCAAGTTATCCTGGTCACCGGAATCATGTTCCTTGCCCTCATTCTTACCGGGCTCGCCGCCTGGTATGCCCGCCGCAGCGGAATGATGGACCACCCGGGTGAGCGGCACAGTCATGTGCTCGTCACTCCCAGGGGTGGCGGTATCGGAATCATCCTGGCGCTGCTCATTGCCTCCCCGTGGTTGATCGGCAGCGGGGATGAAACCTGGGGCAAATGTGTTCTTCCGGGCATGCTCGTGCTGGCCGTCCTGGGCTGGCGGGATGATCATGCTTCCCTGTCTGCACGATTCCGGTTTTTCGTTCAGCTTGCAGTCAGCATTTATCTCGTAGCATGCGCTGTCAACAATGGCTGGATACAGGGTGCGGGCAGTATTGTCCTGGCGGTGCTGTTCCTGGTGTGGATGACCAACCTTTACAACTTCATGGACGGTTCCAACGGCATGGCGGGGCTGCAGGGCGTGTTTGGCGGCGCCGTTTTATTCTGCTTGTTTGATTTTGCCGGCCAACCCAGCCTGGCGCTCGCCTCAGCCTGTGTTGCGGCCGCCTGCGCCGGGTTTCTGCCCTGGAATCTTGGTCATGCCCGGGTTTTCATGGGGGACGTCGGCAGCATCTCACTGGGTTTCGTTTTCGGTGCTTTGCTGGTTATTGGTGCCGGGAACCAGGCTTTTTCATTGCCGGTTGCACTGATGGTGATGCTGATTTTTGTCACTGACAGCAGCTTGACCCTGCTTGGAAGGGTAATGAAAAGAGAGCAGTGGTATAATGCGCACAAACAACACTTGTACCAGCGGTTGATTGCGCACGGGTGGACACATGGGCGTGTCGCACTTTTCTACCAGGCAATCAACCTCGCCCTGGTCGTACCGGGAATTGTAGTTGCAGTCAAATTTCCGGCTCTGGCCTGGGTTGTGGCCATGATCTTGATCCTGGCCTTCACAACAGGCTGGTACCTGCTGATAAAGAGGAGTGGAGAGCCCGCTCAAGCGGGTTAAACATATGAACGTTTTTCGCATTCTGCGTCATCCGCGGGCAGCGGTCGTTGGACACGACCTCGTTATGGTCGCCGTTTCCTGGCTTGCCGCCGGTTGGATTCTGCACCGCGGCGGTTTTTCCGGCGTCATCCAGAACCTGCCTCCCTTAAGCGAATTGTTGCTTGTGCTGGTCATTCAAGGCATGGTCTTGTGGTTCACCGGCCTGTACAAGGGATTGTGGCGATTTGCCAGTTTCCCGGATATGTGGAATATCGCGCGTGCCGCGATGTTCGGCACCATCCTGATTGTCGCCGCGCTGACGGTCCTCCATGGTTCTGAAATCCGGCAGTTATTGGGGACGATACTCATCTATCCGGGCATCCTGTTCCTGACCCTGGGTTTGCCCAGGATGTGGTACCGGTTCTGGAAAGATTCAAGATTGTCAGCCAATACTTCGGGCGATGGGCAACAGCGCGTGCTGGTGCTTGGTGCAGGCAGGTCAGGCGCCCTGCTGGAGCGCGAACTGCGCCGCCGCGGCAGCCTTGATGTCGTTGGCTTCCTGGACGACGATCAAAAGCTGCGAGGGGCGCAGGTACACGGTGTACCGGTGCTGGGCCCCATCAACAACCTGGCCAGAGTGTGCCGGGAAATGAATGCGGACCTGGCCATTATCGCGATGCCTTCCGCCACCAATCAACAGATGCAACAGATCGTTGAGATCTGCGAAAAAAGTGACATCAAGTTCAGGACGCTTCCCGACCCTGAACGAGTTGGGCAACAAGGCCACCCGGATTGATGATCTCAAGCGGGTCGTGATCGATGACCTGTTGGGAAGAGAGCCGGTATCCCTGGTGTGGGATCCCATCCGCGAGGGTTTGGCGGGCAAGCGTGTGATGATCACCGGTGGTGGTGGCTCCATCGGATCGGAGCTGTGCCGGCAGATCGCACGCCTGAACCCGGTCGAACTGATCGTGGTCGACAACGGTGAATACGCTCTTTATCGCATCGATCATGAATTGCGCAGTGAGTTCCGGGACCTTATTTTTTGCAGCGTGCTGGGCGATATCTGCGATTCTGCGACGGTGGAAAAAGTGGTCGGAGAGTACAAGCCCGATATGATTTTCCATGCCGCGGCGTACAAGCATCTGCCCATTCTCCAGACCCAGTTGCGTGAGGCATTCAGGAACAACGTGCTGGGCACCATGCGGGTTGCCGAAGCAGCAGAGCGGCACGGTGTAGGCACATTTGTGCTGATATCGACCGACAAGGCCGTCAACCCCGCCAATATCATGGGCGCCACCAAACGTGTAGCCGAAATGTATTGCCAGAACATGAATGCGCGCTCGCACACGCGATTCATCACGGTGCGTTTTGGAAACGTACTCAATTCCAATGGCAGTGTTGTGCCCTTGTTCAAGGAACAAATCGCCAAAGGCGGGCCGGTAACGGTGACCCACCCGGAAATTTCCAGGTACTTCATGACCATATCCGAAGCCAGTCAGCTCATTATGCAGGCGGCCGTGCTGGGTAGTGGTGGTGAAATCTATGTGCTGGACATGGGAGAGCCGGTCAAGATCACTTACCTGGCGGAGCAGTTGATCCGGCTATCCGGCAAGGAACCAGGGAAAGACATCCAGATCGTATATACCGGTCTGCGGCCCGGTGAAAAGCTGTTTGAACAACTTTTTCATGAACTGGAACCCTACGAACAAACCAAGCACGAAAAAATCTTCCTGGCCCACCCTCGCGAGGCCGGCTGGGACGACCTGAGTCCCGAGTTGCGCGAAGCCGAACTGGCGGTCAGGCGTTATGACACCGACGAGTTGCAGAAAATTTTACTGAGGCTGGTGCCCGAACTGGCCCGGACGTCTGTCGGCGCCCAGCCGGAATCATCCAAAGTCGTTCCCATTCATCGTTCCAGTACGCCTTCAAGGTGAGCCAGGGTAAACCGGTCAGGAAGGCAGTATTTCCCGTTGCAGGTCTGGGCACCCGGTTTTTGCCTGCCACCAAGTCCATTCCCAAAGAAATGCTCCCGATCGTGGACAAGCCGCTGATCCAGTACGCCGTTGAAGAAGCACTGGAAGCGGGAATCGATACGCTGATCTTCGTTACCAGCCGTAAAAAGCACGCCATCTCCGACCATTTCGATACCTCTTTTGAACTGGAGACCCGGTTGGCCGATGCCGGCAAAGTGGAATTGCTGGCGAGGATAACGGAGATCGTTCCGGAAAACGTCAGCAGGGTTCATGTCACGCAGTCCGAAGCACTGGGCCTGGGACACGCAATTTTGTGCGCTGAATCAGTCGTGGGTGATGAGCCCTTTGCAATCCTGCTGGCGGATGACCTGATCCGCAGCCAGGGCAGGGGGGCGCTCGCCGAAATGGTGGATGTCCATGACCAGACCGGCGCCAGTGTCATTGGGGTGGAGGAAATTCCGCAAGAGATGACAAGAAGTTATGGCATTGTCGGTGTCAATCATTCTGCAGGGGGCTTGCAGGAAATCCACACCATCGTGGAAAAACCGGCCCCTGAAGACGCACCATCCCGTCTTGGAGTGGTTGGCCGCTATGTGTTGTCGCCCCATATTTTTTCCTGCTTGCGGGATGTTCAGGCGGGCGCTGGTGGCGAAATCCAGTTAACCGACGGTATTGCCGCCATGCTGAATTC
>PVMK01128460.1_pt1 | contig 30992 bp, 33 predicted proteins | sample 1853481 | NCBI WGS metagenome assembly PVMK01 (sample SAMN08533507, study PRJNA380276) | Marine sediment metagenome, whole genome shotgun sequencing project.
CGCCTCCTAAATCATTCATAAATATATAAAGTCAACGACCTTAAACTCTCTCCCATTTTCAAGACTAGTCGGTATTATCAATTTATGCCAGGGTTTTTGAATTACAGCTTAGAGAGTGCTGCTACCACCCTACTCCTGATCCTTGACACTGAAAGAATAAAACAACTAATATATCTGTCTAAGTTATTAATTCAGCGATGAATAATCAATTATCATGGTCCCATCGTCTAGTGGCCTAGGACACCGGCCTCTCACGCCGGGAACACGGGTTCGAGTCCCGTTGGGATCACCAAAAATAAGACAGGAGTCAGTAGTCAGGAAACTGTAGACAGTGGTCAGGATTTAGTAGACAGGCACCAGTAGTCAGTTAACTGTATACTGAATACTGTCTACTTCTTACTTTATTTAAAATGGAGAACTAAATGTCAAAGTCATACAACATAGCGGTAATACCCGGTGACGGGACCGGACCGGAAGTCGTTACTGAAGGTCTCAAAGTTATTAATGCCGTTTCTGAAAAAGAGGGCTTTAAAATCAATTTGACCAATTTTGATTTCGGGGGTGAACGTTACCTGAAAACAAACGAGGTCCTGCCTGAAAGCGCAGTCAGTGATCTCAGCAAATTCGATGCTATTTTTCTGGGCGCCATAGGACATCCTGATGTAAAGCCCGGCATTCTGGAAAAAGGGATTTTACTGAAGTTACGGTTTGAGCTTGATCAGTACATCAACCTGAGACCTGTTAAACTCTATCCTGGAGTTGAATGCCCTCTAAAGGACAAGGGGCCGGAGCATATCGACTTTGTCGTTGTAAGGGAAAATACAGAAGGACTTTATGCCGGAGCTGGCGGCTTTCTGAAAAAAGGCACTCCTGATGAAGTAGCTGTCCAGGAATCCATTAATACCAGAAAAGGCGTTGAGCGTTGCATACGTTATGCCTTTGAATACTGCAGAAAACGCAACAGGGAGAAAAAACTGACGCTCTGCGGTAAGACAAATGTTCTGACCTATGCCTTTGATCTCTGGGAACGTACTTTTAATGAAGTAGCTAAAGAGTACTCTGATATTAAAGCCGACTACGCCCATGTCGATGCCATTACAATGTGGTTTGTAAAAAATCCCGAGTGGTTTGATGTGATTGTTACAGATAATATGTTCGGTGATATTATTACCGACCTTGGAGCCATGATACAGGGTGGAATGGGAATAGCAGCCGGTGGGAATCTTAACCCCGAAGGTGTTTCTATGTTTGAGCCTATCGGAGGTTCAGCACCGAAGTATACAGGAAAGAACATGATCAACCCCCTTGCTGCCATATCAGCAGCAGGACTGATGCTGGACTATCTTGGTGAAGAAAATGCCGGAAGAAAGATTGAAGATGCAGTAATGAATGTTACAGGCAATCATTTAAAAAGTCTTGCTGCAGGCCATATGGGAATGACCACTACCGAGGTCGGAGACCTTGTTACAAAAATAGCTTTAGATTAGTTGAGGAGACAAGATGTTAAAAAAGAAAGATAAATACATAGTGGCCGTTGTAGGAGCCACAGGAGCTGTTGGAAATGAAATGATATCCGTCCTTGAACAGCGTAACTTCCCTGTTGACCAATTGCGTTTGTTTGCATCAGAGCGGTCAGAAGGAAAGACACTGGACTTCAATGGTAATCCTGTTAAGGTAGAAATCCTGACTGACAAAGTCTTTGACGGAATCGATATAGCGCTGTTCTCTGCCGGCGGAGATAGAAGCACTGAATTTGCGCCTGCTGCTGCTAAAGCCGGTTGTGTTGTAGTTGACAATTCAAGCGCCTGGAGAATGGACCCGGAAGTGCCTCTGGTAGTACCGGAAGTAAATCCGGAAGATATTAAAAAGCATAAAGGCATAATTGCAAACCCTAACTGTTCAACAATCCAGATGGTGGTTGTGCTAAAGCCTATCCATGATGCTGCCAAGATTAAAAGAGTGGTTGTAACTACATTCCAATCAGTATCAGGTACAGGGAAAATAGCAATGGATGAACTGTTAAACCAGACAAAGGACCTGCTTAGTTTCAAGGACGCCAGTCCTTCTGTATATCCGCACCAGATAGCCTTTAACTGTTTACCTCATATAGATAAGTTTATGGACAACGGCTACACAAAGGAAGAGATCAAGATGGTCAATGAAACAAAAAAGATCCTCGGTGATGATTCAGTAAAAGTTACTGCAACTACAGTCAGGGTCCCTGTCTTCAAAGGTCATTCCGAGTCCCTTAATATAGAGACTGAGAAAAAGATCTCTGCCGATGAAACACGCGCGGTTCTTTCTGCTGCGCCAGGGGTGATTGTATATGACGCACCAGATAAAAATATTTATCCCTTACAGACAATCTGTGCTGACAAGGATGACGTTTATGCAGGCAGAATAAGAGAGGACGATACAATAGAAAATGGTATTAATATGTGGATTTCTGCTGACAACCTGAGAAAAGGCGCCGCCCTTAATGCAGTACAGATAGCTGAAAAGCTGATAGAGTTTGCATAATTAACAAGAACTGAATTTTACGATTCTTCAGTTTTGCCGTCATTCCTGCGTAGGCAGGAATCCAGAAAAAAAACAAGCTGGATTCCCGCTTAAGGATTGCGGGAATGACACTTAACATGCAAATAAATTAATTGCAAAAAATTATCAGTACCAGAATATGAAAAACGTTGATTACATAATAAAAGCTGACCATCTCATTACAATGGAAGGCGACCTTTCTGTAATCAATGACGGCGCGGTTGCTGTAAAAGGTGACAGTATTGTTTCTGTCGGTACCTTCGATAATGTATCAGCCGAGTTCAGCTCTGATAAGATTCTGGGGGGCAAGGACAAGGCTGTTTTCCCCGGGCTGATTAACACTCACACTCATGCCGCCATGGTCTATTTCAGAGGGCTTGCTGATGACCTTCCTTTAATGGAGTGGCTGGAAAAGCATATCTGGCCTGCCGAGTTCAAATGGCTCACAGCAGAGTTTGTTGACGATGCAATTGAGCTTGCCTGTCTGGAGATGTTAAAAGCCGGTGTAACCACCTATGCTGATATGTATCTCTACCAGGGAGTTGCTGCAAAAAAGCTGGACAAGATAGGAATGAGAGGCGTTCTTTTTTCAGGAGTGATTGATTTTCCCTGGAGGGATTATGCCCAGTCAGCAGATGATTATTTTATCAAGGGTGAAGAGTTCATTAACAACTGGAAGGGAAAGGAACTGATCACCACAGGGATAGCTCCTCATGCCACTTTCACATGTAATCCTGATAATTATATGCGGGCAAAAGAGCTTGCCGATAAATACGATGTACTATTACATACTCATCTGGCTGAAACGCAGTTTGAAGTCCACCAGTGCAAGGAGAATTATGGCAAAACTCCTGTTGAGCATCTTGATTCCATAGGCTTTCTCTCTGAAAGAGTTTCTGCTGCTCATTGCGTATGGCTTACTGATAAAGAGATCGATATACTTGCTGATAAAAAGGTCGGTGTTTCCCATTGCGTTGAGAGCAACCTGAAGCTGGCATCCGGTTTTGCTCCTGTTCCGAAGCTGCTGAAGGCAGGTGTTAAGATTGGTCTGGGAACAGACGGAGCTGCAAGCAATAATGACCTCAGTATTCTTGGTGAAATGTCTACAGCTTCCAAACTCCACAAGGCTGTTGCACAGGACGCTACTGTTGTGGACAGCAGGACAGCGTTGTTAATGGCCACACAAAACGGCGCTGATATAATCGGTCTGGGAGAAAAAGTCGGTTCTATAAAAGTTGGCAAAAAAGCAGACCTTGTAATTGCTGATCTCAATAAACCTCACCTTATCCCCATCTATGACATTTACTCACACATTGCATACTCCATGCACCCTTCTGATATCGAGACAGTAATGGTAAACGGCAAGATTCTTATTGACAACGGCAAACCCACTACCCTTGATAACGATAACGTTCTTTCAAACGCCAAATCCTGGCAAAAGAAAATCATAGGTTAATTTTATTCATTGCGGTTTTTTTGACACACATCACAAAGATTTACGTTATAATACTCATCATGAAAATAGAAAATCTTGTTGGAACAGAGTTATGTAACTCTATTAATGAAATTCGTGCAAGTTCAGAAAATTACGAAGAATTAGTATTTTTCAGTAAAGATATTTCCAACTGGAATGGCATTCTAACTGAGAAGCTTGGTCCTCCACTAATTTCCAATGATAAAATCAAAGTTGAGGATTCTTCAGAGGAAATATTGTCATCGAAAAAAGATGCTGCATTAAAACTTGCAAATTCTTATGGAGGTATTAGCAAAGGCCAGACTCTTTACTATGGTACATATAATTCGACTGTAATTTTAATTATGATCTGGCCCTGGCAGGACAATGCGCATGTGACTTTAAAAAAAGTCATCGCGCAATAATTATCCCCTAATTGGGTGATGTCCGGTCTACATTCTTCAGATATGTAAAATATAGTCCTGCCTATACCCATCACTTACAAATAAAGAGGTTTTTCCTGTATCCTATACAGTGTCATTAATTAAAGAAAACATCTAAAGGAGAATACCATGTTAGATCCAATAAAAATAACTATATTTGCAGGCGGTCACAGAGGCACAGAAGAATATTTCGGAAAATCTGCTGAGAAATGGGGCATGCAGGAGGTAACATTAAATTTTGAAGGGCATGATATAAGCCGTGAACGGGGACTTAAACTATTATCTGACGAGGAGCTATCCCGTGGCGGTGTAAGTCCGGATATTATAACAAAACGCATGGAACGCTCATTTGCTAAAACAAGCTTTATGCAGAAGATCTTTCAAGTGCAGTTTCATATTGTTAATAGCGGTTATCAAGTCTTTGCAGTTGGCTGGTTATTGTCTAATGGAACTGTTAAGGGCGGAACCGGATGGGGTGTTGAACTTGCAAAATTATTCAACAGGCCTGTGCATCTGTTTGAACAGGAGAGAAAAGAGTGGGTATCCTGGGTAAATAATGAATGGGTAACGGAAGATCCTGTTATATGTCATAAAACATTAGCTGTTACCGGCACGCGTTACCTGAGCGATGAAGGCAAGCAGGCTATTGATGAACTCTTTGCGCGGTCCTTCAATACTTCTGATAAATAAACTACCGGTCATTCCCGAGATTTGTTGATCGGGAATCCATGCTTCAGCAAGCCTAGATTCCGGCTCAAAAGACTACCGGAATGACAAACATAACAAGCCACGGGGTATTAAACCCAAGGATAAAATAAATATGAGAATTACCATTATATTATTTTTTATAATTTCATTATCTGCCTGCAGCAACAGCAGCGATGTTGCAGAACGTCCAGAGAACAAGTCTGCTAATAATAGTACAGAAACCACTCTCGATCAGGTAGACAATGATATAAACAAACTCAATCCAAATCTTATCAGACAACAGACAGAAACTTCATTCAGAAGTATCAAATCTCAGGATAAGAGAAACATTAAACCTCTTACAACACCACCCCCCGGCTACGGTGAAGCTGAAAAGAAGTAATTAAGATAAATCCTGACCGATTTTCTTAAGAAATATATCCAGATCTTTTTGATCAATACCCTTTACTCCGAGAGGCCTGACTTTCTGATCATGACAGTCTGAACCACCTGTAGCTATCAAATTATATTTGCTGCACCATTCAAGCATCGCCTTCTCATGCTCTTCTGTATGACCGGGATAATAGACTTCCAGTCCGTCAATTCCGATTATGCCAGGATCAAGAAATTCGGGCAATATTTTCTCAACGATTTCTACCGGCGGAAGCACTTCTTTATAATGACTGTCACCCGGAAAAGAACCGGCAGCAGGATGGGCAAATACTTTTACTAAATTATATTTTTTAAATAAAGGAGTTATTAGTTCCATATCTATTCCTGAAGGAATATAAGCCGGACTGCTATTGCCTATCAACAGGTCAATCTGTTTTTTATCTTCTATTCCATGATTCTGTGACAGGGCCATGAAAAAATGGCGGCGTGTTACGTTGTCAGCCAATGATGTGATTTCATCAACGGTCAGATCATTTTTTAATATTGGGGTCTTGCCCTGTGGTCCAAATTCCCTGTTAATGGCATCAACCCTGTCTGTGACAAGTGCAATGCCTCTGCCTTTACCCAGAATATTTGTTATGTCTCTTCTGAATTCATCATTGCTGAGAAGTTCATCAGAAAAATACAGGAGCAGATGAAGTGATCCTGTAAAGTAAGAGCGGGTAAATCTTAAAGACACTTCCACCCCGGGAATGGCATGCATCCCTTTTGTCCGTGCTGCTCCTACAAATTCATCAAGACCTGCTATGCTGTCATGATCGGTTAACCCTATTGTTTGGATACCCAGTTCATGAGCCCTGGAAACAAGTTCAGCCGGAGTATACTCACCATCCGATGCAGTACTATGGTTATGAAGATCCGCTACTATCAATGGTTTTGACATAAAACAGTCCTTTCGGTATTAATTAGAGTCTGTCCATAAACTCAAACATTGAGCTGTCATTCCTGCAGTCTGTTGGGCGGGAATCCAGTGTTTCAAATAAGTTCTGGATGCCCGACTACAAACTTCGGGCATGACAAAAATAAATAACGGCAGTTTATACACAATCTCTAATTATATTAAATATTCCTATGAAATAAATTTCAAGTTCTCTTCGACATTTATTTTATATATATTTAGAAACATTATTATCAATTGCTTTCATCATAACATAGATATTTCACTGCCACTAAATCCCTACTCTATTCAGGATTATCAATGCTCACGATTAAATAGAATTTGTCCATAAACTCTGTTAATCAGTGCGTCATTCCGGCAGTCCTTAAGCCGGAATCTAGTCCTTTCAATACCTTCTGGATACCGGATCAAGCCTGCCTGCCGGTAGGCAGGTCCGGCATGACATATAAGGTATATTTATTGACAGATACTAAGTAAGATTACCATTAAAATTAAAGCTGTATTGATTTTTCATCAGGAAATGTGTAAGTTCTACTAATGATTAAATATATCTTATTGGCAGCCGGAGGGGCCATCGGTACAGTTCTGAGATACTCCATGTCCGGACTAACCTATCGAATGGTCAATAGCGTTTTTCCCTGGGGTACGATTGTTGTTAATCTAACCGGCTCTTTTGTCATAGGTTTATTATGGGGCTTTTTTGAAATTCAGAATATTTCATCAAATATGCGAAACTTTATTTTCATTGGCATACTTGGCGGGTTCACTACATTCTCTACTTACGCACTGGAGAGCCTCAATCTTTTCAGGGACGGCGAGATAAAATTGGCAATGACAAACCTGCTCATCAGCAATATATGTGGTCTGATTCTGGTTTTTGCCGGATTTATGCTTTCAAAATTTATTATTAACCTTATTAAATAGGACATGTATCATGAAACTGCCCGATGATGGCGAACTATTAAGAATATTTATAGGTGAAACAGACAAATATAAGGGGAAACCGCTTTATGAAGCAATTGTCATGAAGGCAAGGGAATTAAACCTGGCAGGTGCTACTGTTTTCAGAGGAATAATGGGATATGGAGCTACCAGCAGAATTCATTCAATCAAAGTGCTGCGACTTTCAGAGGACCTGCCTGTGATAATAGAAATTGTAGATACAGAAGACAAGATCAATAAACTCCTTCCTTTTTTAGACGAGATAGTAAAGGAGGGACTGATCACGATGGAAAAAGTCAGGGTCATTAAATACAGGCATAGCAAGGACGATTAATTCTAAGTAATGTTTTCTAAGCCCTTAATGCAGGCCTACCCGATATCTCTTAAAGCAATCGTAACAAATAAATAATTAAACCCACTCAAATGCAGACTTTTCATTTTCATAGGTTTCCATGATTTCCGTCTTTAGACTCTCAACCCTGTCACTACCGATCTTAAGAAAAACTGCCGAAGGCAATGTATGAAGTTCTAAGGATTCATCAGGCTCTCTGTATCCTATCCCCAGTGATTTGCAAAAATAGTTGGCAAGGTTCACGCATGCAACCCCTTTTGCGGTGACCGTGTCATCAATATCTTCCAATTTATTATTGTTCAGGTGGTGCATCTCGATAATCTGGACAAGCAATGAAGGAAACCCCCATTTTCCGGCAAGAGTAGCCCCGATCTCAGCATGGTTATAACCATAGATATCTTCCTCTGCATCTATTGAGTCAACACTATCATTATAAGTCTTCTCCATAACCTCAGCAAACGCTTCGGGAGTCTCATTATTCATAAAAACTTTTCCAAGATCATGCATCAATCCTCCGATAAAAGCTATATCAGCAACAGCTTTTCCATGACCTGTTGATATTAACCATGATGCAAAAGCAGAACCAACTGAATGGTCCCACATTTTCTGTTCTGTAATTCCAAATTTATTATAGAGAGATTTTGTGGATATGGACAGGACCAGACTTCTTATCGTTTTCAATCCCAGTACCATCAAAGCCTGCTGCAGGCTTGTAATTTCCTGGGTCAATCCGTATAGGGCGCTGTTTGATATCTTCAGGACCTTCACTGCCAGGGCTTGATCAGTTTCAATTATATGTTCCAGATCATTAATTGAGAAGTTGTCTTCACCCAGTGCATCAAGAATTTTTCTTGCTACAGAGGGTAGAACATTAATGTCCCCTGCTTTTTTAATTAAGTCTTCTTTAGATACTATTGTGTCCATTTATGCCTCCACTATGGTAAATATATTATAATTATTGCTAACATGAACTACCTGATTACTTATCGTTAATCTTTACCTAAAACTTAACCCCATTTTGATCAAAAATCAACATTTTTTTAGTGATGCTTTGCAATGTATTGACATCGATATCCTGCATATATTATTATTTTGAAGTTTAGTAACCTTTAATCCGGTCCTGAGAGGCCTGAAAGGAAATTCATCTTGCACCTTACATTAATCACATCATTCCGTCTAACCGGCGAATTTAATTCATTTTCTTCATTATGTAGTGTTGTGCCTATTATTCGGGAAGGATCGTCTTATGCCTAAAGAACTACTGGATAGCAAGGAAGTTAAACGGGCCCTTACCAGAATAGCCCACGAAGTCATCGAAAGAAACAAGGGGGTAGATAATATCTGTCTTGTTGGAATACAGCAGGGAGGAGTTCTCCTGGCTGGAAGGATCGCTTCCATCATTGAGACTATTGAGGACAGAATCGTTGATGTGGGGACACTGGACATCTCATTTTACAGAGATGATATTCACCAGACATTAAAGCAGCCTGTAGTAAAGGAAACAAACATTCCCTGCTCAATAACTGACAAAACAGTCGTGCTTGTTGATGATGTCCTGTATACAGGCAGAAGTATAAGGGCGGCAATGGATGCCCTGATTGATTTCGGCAGACCGTCACAGATCCAGCTTGCAGTGCTGATAGACAGGGGGCACAGGCAATTGCCCATACGGCCTGATTATGTTGGTAAAAATATTCCAACCTCTTTTAATGAGAGAATAGAGGTCGAGTTTGAGGAAGAAAATAAACAGGACAGGGTAATCTTAATCAGCAAAAAGAAAGATAAATCAGATTAGAAATTTTATCTATTTGAGAATAAAACATGTTTGAATCAAAAGACCTTCTTGGAATTAAAGACCTTTCTCCGGAACAGATAAACTATATTCTTGATACGGCTTCCAACTTCAGGGACGTTTTAAAGAGAGACATAAAGAAGGTCCCGCCATTAAGAGGTAAGACAGTTGTAAGCCTCTTTTTTGAGCCATCAACCAGGACCAAGACTTCTTTTGCTCTGGCCGCCAAAAGGCTTAGCGCTGATTTTGTTAATTTCTCTGTTTCCACCAGCAGTGTAGTAAAGGGTGAAAGTATTAGAGACACTGCCCTGACAATCCAGGCACTCGGGGCTGATTTTGTTCTAATCAGGCATGGTTCATCCGGAGTGCCTCATTTTCTTAGTAAACTTGTGGACATGTCTGTAATCAATGCCGGAGACGGAGCAAATGAACATCCAACACAGGCTTTATTGGATCTGTTGACCATACAGTCCCATAAGAAAAGTTTCAAAGGACTTACGGTTGCCATAATAGGAGATATTGCTCACAGCAGGGTTGCAAAGTCCAATATATACGCCCTTACAAAACTCGGGGCCAATGTCAGAGTAATCTGTCCCCCTACCCTTATGCCGGCTGAAGTAAGCAGACTAGGCATTGAAGTGTTTCACTCAATTGATGAAGGCATAAAAAAAGCAGATGTCATAATGACGCTCAGACTCCAGCTTGAACGCCAGACCAAAGGGTACCTGCCCTCTTTAAGGGAATACTTTAAACTCTATGGCCTGACCCATGAAAGAGTAAAGCTGGCCGCAAAGGACGCTATAGTCATGCATCCCGGTCCCATGAACAGAGGTGTTGAAATAGCATCATCAGTTGCAGATGGTCCTCAGTCAGTTATTCTCGAACAGGTAACAAATGGCATAGCAGTCAGGATGGCTGTTTTATACCTGCTCGGAGGAGTTAAGAGATGACAATACTGATTAAGAATGGACGACTGATAGACCCGTCACAAAATATTGATGGACAAAAAGACATTTTATTAAAGGGAAACAAAATACAGGAGATCTTTCCTTCAGGCAAGGCACCTAAAGCAAAGAAAACTATTGATGCTTCCGATTGCATAGTAATCCCGGGTTTAGTGGACATGCACGCTCATCTCAGGGAGCCAGGCTTTGAATACAAAGAGACTATTCATACAGGTACCATGTCAGCAGTAAAAGGCGGAACCACAACCGTATGCTGTATGCCAAACACTAACCCCATAAATGACTCTGTGTCTATTACACAGTTTATCCTTGATAAGGCCGCTAAAGAAGGAGCTTGCACTGTCCACCCTATCGGGGCAATAACCACCGGACAAAAGAGCGAAGAGCTTACAGAGCTTGAAGCGCTGTTAAAAGCTGGATGCATAGCATTTTCTGATGACGGCATGCCGGTTACAAACAGCCTTATAATGAGACGTGCCCTTGAATATTCAAAAATTTTCAATGTACCGATCATCTCCCACTGCGAAGATCTGGAACTCTCAAAAGGCGGTGTAATGAATGAAGGCTTTGTATCAACCATACTCGGCCTCAAGGGAATACCAAAGTCTGCGGAAGAGGTAATGGTCGCCAGGGACATTTCTCTCTGTGAACTTACAAAGGGAAGACTGCACCTGGCCCATATCTCCACCGAGGGTTCGGTTAATTTAATTAGAGACGCAAAAAAACGGGGAGTAAATGTTACGGCCGAGACATGTCCCCATTATTTCACTCTCACAGATGAGTCCCTTATCAGTTACGATACAAACCTGAAAGTTAATCCGCCAATAAGAACAGAAAAAGATGTTGAGGCTATTAAAGAGGGGTTAAGGGACAACACAATTGATGTACTGGCAACTGACCACGCTCCCCATCATTTTGATGACAAGGACAGGGAGTTTGACGCTGCAGCTTTCGGTATATCAGGATTTGAGACAGCCTTTGCACTGGGACTGGGACTGGTGGACCAGGGCGTTCTTGACTTAAAGGATCTTATCAGAAAGGCCACCATAACTCCTTCTAATATCTTAAGTATTAACAAGGGGACTCTTTCTGCCGGTGCTGATGCGGATATTGCAATAATCAATACTGAAAAAACATATATAGTGGACTCATTAAATTTTGTATCAAAAGGCAAGAACTCCCCATTTCATAAATGGAAGCTCAAAGGAACTGTGGAAACAACCATAGCAATGGGTAAAGTTTATGATTGGAGATAAAAGACAGTTGACAGTTGACAGTTGACAGGAAACAGGGGACAGGTTATTTTTTACTACTGACTACTGACTACTGACTACTGAATACTGTTCACTAACTACTAACGTTTTATAATATTCGGGAAACAGATTAAAACATGGATAACAAGAGAACAAAGGCAATATTAGTCCTCGCCGATGGCACGGTCTTTGAAGGATATAACTTCGGAGCTGAAGGGGAAACCATTGGTGAAGTAGTTTTTAATACATCAATGGCCGGTTACCAGGAAATACTGACTGATCCTTCATACAAGGGGCAGATAGTTGCAATGACCTATACACAGATCGGTAACTACGGGACCAATCCGGAAGATGCAGAATCACAGTCAGCTCATTTAGAAGGCTTTATCGCAAAGGAGTTCTTTGACTTCCCAAGCAACTGGAGGTCCAGGGAATCGCTCGGACAATATTTAAAGAATAATAATAAAGTCGGCATCCATGGCATAGATACAAGAGCGCTGACCGCTCATCTCCGTGACAATGGAGTGCAAATGGGAATCATCTCCACTGCTGACACAAACCCTTCAAGCCTTCTTGAAAAGGTAATGAGTCATCCCGGCATATCATCTCTTGACCTTGTAAGTGAAGTCACCACTAAAGAAACCTATAAGTGGCAGCAGCCGCTGTGGAGACTCGAATCTGACAACTCAGAACTCAAAACCTGCCTGCCGGCAGGCAAGGCTCAGAACCTGCCTGCCGGTAGGCAAGGCTCAAAACTCTCTGTTGTAGTTTATGATTTCGGAGTGAAAAGAAATATTCTACGCCATCTTGCAGAGACAGGTTTTGACATAACCGTTGTGCCGGCAAATACACCGCCTGAACAGGTAATTGATCAGGCAGACGGGATCGTTTTCAGCAATGGTCCTGGAGATCCGAAGAACGTTACATTTGCAGTGGATATCGCAAAAAATATTCTCGGAAAAAAGCCGGTACTTGGTATATGCCTCGGTCATCAGATAATAGGCCGCGCCCTCGGCGGAAATACTTATAAGCTGAAATTCGGCCATCATGGAGCGAATCACCCTGTAATGGATTTATCAACAAGAAAGGTAGAGATTACATCACAGAACCATAATTACTGTGTTGACATGAAAAGCATTGAAGGTGAAGTGGAACTGACCCACAAGAATTTATATGATGGCACTGAGGAAGGAATAAGGCACAGGGATATTCCTTTGCTCTCATTCCAGTATCACCCTGAAGCAGGTCCCGGTCCTAATGATTCAGGTTACATATTTAAAAGTTTCAGGGAATTAATTGAAAGACAGTAAAAAAGGACAGGGTTCAAGGGGTCGAGGGTCCAAGCCTGCCTGCCGGTACCTGTCTGCCGAAGGTAGAGGCAGGGGTCCAAGTGAACAATATCGAACAAAATAGCAGTTATGAATTAAACATCGTGGACAATATACTTACATTTACAACAGCATCGTTCAAGGCAGAGAAAACAAGCGTGCTTCCTTCTGGCGTGTATTCAAAAGAGTTCTCTTCAATGATGCTTGCGTCTGCCCTATGTACATTTGTTTATATGTTTACTGATTTCATAAACAGCACTGCTCTTCGATCGGCAATATTTTTATTATTTTTTATATTGTTTTTCTTCGGAACAAGAAAATATATTTTTTATGACAAAAAACTGAAAGTTAAATTTAATAACAATGCCAACACAGTACTCATCACCCGTCCAGGAATTATTCTGAGCAAAACTGAAGAACTGCCTTTCAGCAAAATCAGATCAGTAGAAATAGGAAATAAAATATTCACCCCTGACAATCCTGACGGCGTAGCATTTGTGGAAAAAATATCTGCACAGCATGGCAGCTTTGTGCCGGGCCTGGGCGATGAAGAAGAGTTTGTGACATTATCTTTAAAGTTATACGATGGAACGGAGAGAGTAATTTTCGCAGGTCATGTAGAAGATGAACCTGAAATACCTCTGATTAAAATAAGAGCCCACCTGGGAATGAAGGGAAACTGAATGCCAAAAAGAACAGATATTAAATCTATACTGCTTATAGGATCGGGACCAATAATAATCGGACAGGCCTGTGAATTCGACTATTCAGGCACGCAGGCCTGCAAGGCTCTTCGTGAAGAAGGTTATAAAGTAATACTGGTCAACTCAAACCCTGCGACAATCATGACTGACCCTGAAACAGCAGATGTAACATATATAGAGCCATTAACATCCGAGATTATTGAGATGATAATTAAAAAGGAGCGTCCTGATGTGCTGTTGCCGACCATGGGTGGACAGACCGCACTTAATCTTGCTGTTGAACTTTCAGAAAGCGGAATTCTCGATAAATATAATGTTGAGCTTATCGGAGCAAAGCTGCCGGCTATAAAAAAAGCTGAGGACAGGGAGCTGTTCAAGGAAGCCATGACAAAGATCGGACTTAATACTCCTAAAAGCGCTTTTGTCACAGCCTATGAGCAGGGCATTGAAGCTCTTGATGTTCTTAAATTTCCTCTTATTTTGAGACCTTCCTTTACACTTGGCGGCACAGGAGGAAGCATTGCTTATGACAGATCTGACTACGATGAAAAGCTCCGCACCGCAATAAAGCTCAGTCCCGTAAGTCAGGTGCTTGTTGAGGAGTCCGCATTAGGATGGAAAGAATATGAACTGGAAGTCATGCGCGACACCAAGGACAACGTTGTTATTATCTGTTCCATTGAAAACTTTGATCCCATGGGAATTCATACCGGTGACTCTATTACTGTTGCACCTGCCCAGACTTTAACAGATAAGGAATACCAGATCATGCGTGACGCCTCTATCGCCATAATGCAGGAAATAGGAGTTGATACAGGTGGATCAAATGTTCAATTCGCTGTGAATCCTGATGATGGACGTATGATCGTAATTGAAATGAATCCCAGGGTGTCAAGAAGTTCAGCCCTTGCTTCAAAGGCTACAGGTTTTCCCATTGCTAAAATAGCCGCAAAACTGGCAGTTGGTCTGACTCTGGACGAAATACCTAACGATATTACAAAAGAAACTCCTGCATCCTTTGAACCTACAATAGATTATGTCGTAACAAAATTCCCAAGATTTACCTTTGAAAAATTTCCTGATGCCGACACCACTCTCATGACCCAGATGAAGTCTGTGGGAGAAGCCATGTCAATCGGCAGGACCTTTAAAGAGTCTTTGCAGAAGGCCATTAGAAGTCTCGAGATCGACAGTTATGGTTTTGAACCTATTGAAACAGATATGAATACCATAAGGGAAAAATTAAAGATTCCGGGTTGGGACCGGCTATGGTATCTGGGCCAGGCGATGAGGTCAGGCATGGATAATAAGGAGATATTTGAACTGACCGCATTCGATCCCTGGTTTCTCTTTAATATAAGGCAAATAATTGACTTTGACATGATGCTTACTGACACTGCAAAAAACAGTTCCGGCAAAATACAGGAGGATCTACTTGAAGAAGCCAAGTCATACGGGTTTTCAGACAAAAGGATTGCAGGCATATTCGGGATAGATGAAAAGAGTGTAAGGGAGCAGAGAAAAAGCATGGGGCTCAAAGCTGTCTATAAAATGGTAGATACCTGTGCTGCAGAATTCAGTGCATTTACTCCTTACCTTTATTCAACATATGAAAAACCATTCTATAAACTGGGGGCAAGGGGTCAAGGGGTCAAGGGGTCAAGAGAGAATATTTCTTTACCCTCGAATCCTCGAATCCTTGAATCCTTGAATCCTCATGTAGAATGTGAAGCCAACCCGACTGACAGGAAAAAAGTCATTATCCTTGGAAGCGGGCCCAACAGGATAGGACAGGGTATTGAGTTCGACTACTGCTGTGTTCATGCTGTGTATGCCCTGCAGGAGCTTGGTTACGAAACCATAATGGTAAACTGTAATCCGGAGACGGTAAGTACTGATTACGACACTGCTGACCGGCTTTATTTCGAGCCCCTTACCCTGGAAGATGTCTTAAATATTATTGATACAGAAAAGCCGGAAGGTGTGATAGTCCAGTTGGGAGGGCAGACACCGTTAAAACTGGCTGTGCCGCTTGAAAAAGAGGGAGTAAAAATTCTGGGAACATCTCCTGATTCCATAGACCGTGCCGAAGATAGAAAGAGATTCAAGGAAATTCTTCATAAACTGGACCTTAATCAGCCTGACAGTGAAACTGCATTATCAGTTGAAGAAGCAGTAAAAGCCGCCAGTGCAATAGGCTATCCTGTTATGGTCAGGCCTTCATATGTCCTTGGCGGCCGGGCAATGGAGATAGTATATGATGAAGCGAGCCTTCATGACTATATGAAACGTGCAGTTAAAGCATCACCGGAGCACCCTATTCTTGTTGACAGATACCTTGAAGACGCAATAGAGATTGATGTTGATGCTATCTCTGATGGAAATAAAGTCGTCATAGGCGGCATTATGGAACATATAGAAGAGGCCGGTATACATTCCGGTGACTCAGCATGTTCATTACCGCCCTACTCTCTTTCAGCAGAAATACTGGATCAAATAAAAGCTCAAACAAAAATCCTCGCCAGGGAATTGAATGTTATTGGCCTTATGAACATACAGTTTGCTGTCAAGGATAATAAGATATACATCATTGAAGTTAACCCCAGGGCATCAAGAACAATCCCATATGTAAGCAAATCCATAGGAATCCCCCTGGCCAAATTAGCTGCCAAAGCCATGGTCGGAATCAGTCTGGATGAACTGGGACTTTCCACTGAACGTGAGGTATCACATTTCAGTGTGAAAGAGGCTGTATTCCCCTTTGACCGCTTTGCCGGTGTAGACACTCTGTTGGGACCTGAGATGAAATCTACCGGTGAAGTAATGGGAATTGATAATGACTTTGGCCGGGCTTATGCTAAAGCCCAGGCTTCTGCAGGGAATATGATGCCCCTTAAAGGCAATATATTTATCAGTATAAAGGACAAGGACAAACCTGCCATAATGCCTTTAGCAAACACACTGGTATCACTGGGCTTTACTATAGTAGCCACAAAGGGAACAGCCTTTTACCTTCAGCAGCAGGGTATTAAAGTGGAGACCATTAATAAAGTGATGGAAGGAAGTCCCCACTGTGTGAATCTGATTAAGAACAATAAAATTGATTTTATAATTAATACCGTGACTGGCGCCAAGGCACAGAAAGATTCCTTCTCAATCAGAGAAGCTGCCTTACAGCATAAAATTCCTTATACAACAACAGTTGCCGGTGCACGGGCAAGTGTAAATGCAATCGAGATTATGGTGAAAAAGCAGATCAACGTAAAATCAATTCAGGAATATCATGAGGCGTTAAATAATTAATGCTATACTTTACTTTCATCCTTACCGCCTGTTAAAATTTCTGCTGGAGAATTACCATGCAAAAAGAACCAATGACCCCTGAGGGGCACCAGAAACTTAAAGACGAACTTGATCATCTTATAAAAGTACTGCGTCCGGAAAATGTAAAGGCAATCGCAGAGGCACGCGCACATGGTGACCTTTCTGAGAATGCAGAATACCATGCAGCCAAGGAAAAACAGTCATTCATGGAAGGTCGTATCCAGGATATTCAGGGTAAGATTGCAACTGCACAGGTCATAGATCCAGCAACCATCAATCATGACAGAGTGGCTTTTGGAGCTACTGTTAAAGTTCTGGATGTGGATACAGATGAGGAAAAGACCTATAAGATAGTCGGGGTTGATGAAGCTGATATTAAAATAGGTAAATTATCAATTCATTCCCCAATGGCCAGGTCGCTGATAGGCAAAGAGGAAGGCGATATAGCGATTCTTAAAGCACCGGCCAGAACGATAGAATATGAGGTAGTAGAGATAAACTTTGAATAGAACATTTAAGGCATCGGTTGTAGATAACAAGAAGCTGATCGACAACCATTATCTTATCACGCTCCATCCTGAAGTAAAAATCAAAAAACCAAGACCCGGCAATTTTTTTATGGTCGCTGTAGATACAGGGCTTGATCCCCTGCTTAAAAGACCATTCAGTGTCCATAGATGGATTAATGGTAATTTTCAGCTATTATACAGAGTCGTTGGCAAGGGCACTAAAATTCTCAGCGAAAGAAAACCGGGTAATTCTCTGGATATATTAGGCCCCCTTGGAAAGGGATTTCCTGCTCCTAAAAAAGAAAGTCAGGTTATTCTTGTCGCAGGCGGTCTGGGAATCGCTCCGATTTTTGCCATGGCTGAGAATATTAAAAACAAGAACCCCCTGCTTTTTTATGGTACTAAAAGTAAAAAAGACGTCTTGCTTATGGATGACTTCAAGTCTATGGGCATTGATCCAGTAGTCTCAACCGATGATGGCTCATTAGGCAGAAAAGGGAATATTGTTAAGGTTTTAAAAAATTATTTAACCCGTGACTCCTTACCAGTTACTCGTTACGTATTATATGCCTGCGGTCCTGAAATAATGCTGGAAGCACTGTCTAAGCTGGCAGCTGAATATAATATTAAAGGTTATATTGCAATGGAACAGAACATGGCATGCGGGATCGGCACATGTCTTGGATGTGTTGTAAAAACCAAAAAGGGACACAAACGTGTCTGCAAGGAAGGACCTGTATTTCCGATTGAGGAAATAGTATGGGAATAATAATAGGGTTCAAGGAAATGAATCTGTTTTTTTCACTCGACCCCTTGCCCCTGGCTGGAACCCTCGGCCTCTATTTATACTATGCCTAAAGAGAATAACATAGACCTTAAGGTCCAGATCGGCAGCCTGACAGCTAAAGAACCCTGTCATGACCGCTTCAGGCACTTTTGGTTATGGAGATGAGTATGCTGAATTTGTTGATTTGAATAAACTGGGCGCTATTGTTGTGAAAGGACTTTCTCTCAAACCAAAACAGGGTAATCCTCCTCCGAGAATTGTAGAAACCCCGTCAGGAATGCTCAATGCAATCGGTCTTCAGAATATAGGGATCGACAATTTCATAAAGAAGAAAATGCCCTTTCTCAGGGAATGCAAAACCAAAGTAATTGCAAATTTCTTTGGTGATTCCATTAACGAATATGTTAAGGCAGCTGAGAAGCTGAGTTCAGTTAAAGGCATTGATGCCCTTGAAATGAACATCTCCTGTCCCAACAAGCAGGCAGGATGGATAGTCTTTGGCACTGACCCGAAAGTCACACACAAGGTTGTAAGTGCTGTGCGTAATTCTACAAAGCTTCCCTTAATAGTAAAGCTCTCCCCGAACGTTACTGATATCTCTCATATGGCAATGGTCGCGGAAGATGCAGGGGCTGACGCCCTTTCATTAATTAATACTTTGTCAGGAATGGCGATTGACATACAGTCGAGAAGACCAAAGCTGGCAAATATAACCGGGGGACTTTCCGGGCCGGCAATTAAACCTGTAGCTTTACGAATGGTTTGGGAATGTTTCAAAAAAGTAAATATACCAATTATCGGAATGGGTGGTATAATATCCTCCGATGACGCAATAGAATTTATGCTTGCAGGCGCCAGTGCTGTTGCTGTTGGCACTGCAAATTTCATTAACCCCTCGATTACTACGGATATTATCAGGGGGATAAGAAGTTATATGAAAAATGAAGAAATAAGTTCCATTAAAGATATTATAGGGGCCATTAAATGCTAGACAGACCAATCATCACATTAACAACAGATTTTGGACTAAAAGATCCCTTTGTGGGTCTGATGAAGGGTGTCATCCTCGGGATTAATCCCAAGGCCATGATAACAGACATTTCCAATCATATTGAACGACATAATATATTTGAAGCATCACAGGCGCTGTCGATGAGCTATAATTTTTTCCCTCCAACATCCATTCACATAGCTGTTGTTGATCCCGGGGTGGGAGGAAAAAGACGGCCAATTCTCGTAGCAACTGACAGTCATTATTTTATAGGGCCTGACAATGGTATTTTCACTCCAGTGTTCGATAAATCAGAAGACCAGTTTTTAAAAGTCTTTCACATTACTTCATCACATTATTTCCTGCCCATGAGCGGTTCCACTTTTCACGGTAGAGACATATTTGCGCCCGTAGCCGCATGGCTCTCTAAAGGCGTTGACTCTTACAAGTTCGGGGAGGAAATAACGGATTATGTCACCATATCTTCACCCAAAACTGACATTTCTGAAGAGTCCATCTCCGGTGAAGTTGTTTCAATTGATAGTTTTGGAAATGCCATAACAAACATAACCAGAGAAGAAATGTCTGTGCTGGCCTCCATGGACTCCAGTGATAAATTTAGAATTTATTATAATGAGAACAAGATGCCTCTTGTGAATTTTTATTCTGAAAATGAATCATCAAAGGCCTCTGCAATAATCAACAGCTTTGGACATCTTGAGATATTTGTTTATATGAAGAGCGCATCTCAAGAGCTGAATATAAGAATAGGAGACAAAGTAAGCGTTAAGCTTGCCTGATAAAGAATGAGAATATTACTGATCGGTAATTTTGGTCCTAACTATGAAGAAGAAAGTCTTCACAATCTTTCTTTCATGAAAAAACTGGAAGCCGATGGTCATGAATGCACTGTAATGAATACTTCTGAACATCCTGCCACTGAAAATACATTTATCGAAACCAAAAGCTTTTTCAGTTTTTTAATAACTCTGATAAAAACCTGCAGGAATCAGGATGTTGTTCACTACTTTACAAAGGGATATCTCAGGCTTGGACTCCTCAAACTGATGATCGCAATATTTGTGGGCACTCTTTTCAGGGCAAGAACATTTATAACGATCCACTCAGAGCTATTCTCGATCCAGGGACAGATGAGAAGCCCTGTTGGAGGAAGACAGACCCTTTTCGCCGCGTTTAGAATGGCCACTGCAATCATTTGTGCTGACAAGGATACATATGATGTGGCAACGATGTATATGCAAAAGTCCAATTTCGAAATGATTCCGTCCTTTATTCATTTCCCTGATGAGATAACAAAAAGCGGGGAAGTTATGCAGAAAAAACTCGAAACAATGGAAAAAGTCATAGTATTTTCCAATGTATTGTTCCCATCATTTACTTTTGATATCCTCAATAAATTTCTGACCGACTACCCTATTCCATCTAACACAGCTATTGTGGTTGCTGTAACTGAAAGACCATCTTCCAAAATAAAGCACCTTCTTGAAGAAGAGGGAAATAAGATCGGGGCAAACCTTATCTTGATAGATGCTGATGATCTCAACACTGTGATGGCTGCACATTCCAGGGCAGATATTATTATACGTCCTTTGAGCTGTGATGGCTCTACATACTTTGAACCCTTTGCAATTTCTATCAAAAAAACGCTCCGCTCGGGCAACTATTTATACTTTCCAAATGGGTTATTGTTTATTAAAGAGGGCGACACAACAGAGATGTGCGCTTGCATCATTAACACTATGCTCTGTGTAGAAACAGGCAAGCTTCCTGAGATAAAAGACAAAGAATCTTACCCGAGGCTATTAAATCTTTATCAGGGAAAAGACTGAGTTTACTGCATACCATAATTCATCAACATTGATTAATAACTCCCCCTGCCCCCCTCTTAACTTAAGAGGGGGAATAATCACTAGTATCTTCCCCCTTAAGTTAAGGGGGATTGAGGGGGTTACTTTTCCCTGTTAGCCTTCAAACAACCCGGGCATTTTCTCTTTAGCAAGTTTCAGTTTCTGATCAAATTCAAGTCTCGATTTATAGGCTAGGTCAACATGAATATAGATCATAATTTCATATACTTATCTTCTATCTTTTTAAACTGCCTGGGACGATGATTTATGAATTCATTGTATTCTGTTACGAAATCCAGATAAGCATCAACATCAACATTGCCGTTGATAATAAATGGACTGTGCCATTTGTCTCTCATGCCTTGCATATCACTTCTGAAATCCTCAGAGCATGCGCCTTCAACTAGTTCTATTTCTGCTTTTTTAGAAATGTTCATTTATCCTCACTCCCTCTCAGCATTCTACACAAAGGTTCCATTTTAAATATACTGCAATATATGTATACTCAATCTTCAAACAACCCGGGCATTTTCTCTTTCGCAAGTTTTAATTTCTGATCAAATTCAAGATCTGATTTACCAAGATACCTGGAGACAATTCTTGAAAGTGTGGGCCTCCAGTTGCCAAGCACTGTCCTGAATATCCAGTCAGGCCTGTAGTTCAGAGACCTGATTGTGATAAACAGAAATACTGCCGGCTCAACAGCCCTTTTTATAATGAAATAGATGATATTTAAAATCCTGATATGATAAGACTTCCTCATTCCCTCTGATCGGTTGAGCCATTTAATAATTGACCCGGGCATGTTAGGGGTTATGCTCAGAAGTTTATTTAAATAAGTCTCATCTATTTGCAGTAAATACCTGTAAAGGTATGCATCGGGTTCAACAATGCCGTCTCTGGCAGCCCTTTCAGCAAGAGGAGTTCCGGGGAAAAATGTGAGATGGGCCAGTGAACAGATATAAGGCTTTCTCACTGACGCCATTGCATTGATAGTTGTTATCATGTCTTCTTCTGTCTCATATGGATTATCAACTATCATTTCATAAAAAGGCGCGGCATTGGTCTCTGATATGACTTCTGCCGCAGCTTTAACAGAATCAAACTTTATTCTTCTGTCATATACATCATAATTAACCCTGTCGCTGCCGCTTTGTATGCCCATAACAATCCAGCAAAGTCCGGCGTCCTTCAGCATTAACATTTTCTCTCTTTCCATCATTGACGGTATGACCCGGACTATAAAGGGAAGCTTAATATGTTTTTTATACTCCCTGCAAAACTCTTCCATCCACTCCCTACTATGGGTAAAAAAACAGTCGTCCTGAAAGTTCATGTACAAAACAAAGGGGTTCTTTATTACCTCCTTCATTTCACTTATTACATCTAACACGGAGCGTTCCCTTACTTTTCTCCCGTATACTTTTGCAAAAGCAGCATTGCCGCAGTAAGAGCATTTAAAAGGACACCCCCTGGTGGAAATCAGCATATGGCATGTGCCGCCGTATAATGCGTACTGACGAAAGAGGTTTTCGTTTTTAGAAAAGTTATAAATTCTGTTATTGTGAAATCCGTAAAAGTAATCCGGCAGATACTCCTGCATGGGAAGACTGTCCAGTTCCATCTCTGGAGAAGAGTCAGGCTGCTTAAATATTTCTCCGTTATTATTGGTCCACAATCCCGGGATTTCAGCAGGAGCTCCTGCTTTGTTATTCAGGTGATCAAGCAGAGATACAACTACATGTTCTCCCTCGCCAGTGCATACATAGTCAGAATACTTGATGCACTCTTCAGGTTTAATAAGGGCATGCACCCCGCCCCAGACAATTGGGGTCTTAAATTTTAATTTCAAGAGTCTTGTGAGATTTTTTGCAGGATAGAACTCTATTGACATCAGGCTGATGCCGATCAGATCAGGATTAAATTCCGCTGCGAACTTCTCTATTTCAGGATGAAGCTCCGTTTCAAGATAACCCGGAATAAACAGGATCTTCACATCATGTCCGTGAGAACGTACATTGGCAGCAATGTACTTAAGTCCTGTTACATAGGCATTGGACTGAAGGGAAATAAGAAGCAGTTTCATAGGTTAATTATTATACGTTACTAAATATTTATATTATTCACTTAATGTTATTTACATAACATAGGCCTAAGTCAATTATACAAAGTCAGACTCCCGACAGGCGGGAGTGACAATGCTTTTGTTTGTCATTCCAGCTTGTCTGGAATCCTCTGCAACCTTTGACATCAGCAGCATTTAATTTTCAGGAAAGTTGAACAGCAATGATCTATTTTTTTAAACTGGATATAGGCTTTTCAAAAAGCTCGGGCATCTGCTTCCGGGCAATTTCAAGTTTTTTGTCAAACTCCATATCACCTTTGCCAAGAAAGTTAAAGAGTACCTTTGCAAGGGCTGACTTCCAGTTACCCGTCAATGTACGAATAGTCCAGTTAATATTAAACTTCAACCCCCTGGCCAGGACATAGAAAAAAACAACAGGTACAACTGTGCGCTTAAAAATAAAGGAAAGGATGTTATTCAATAACAGATGAGACATATTGCGCTCTGCCTCAGGTTTACTCAGATATTTTGTCAGACTGCGAGGAATATAGGGTGCAAGATAAAGGAGATTGTTAAAATATGTATTGTCAATCTTCACCATATATCTGGTCAGGTATGCCTCGGGGTCAACAATCTTCTCCTCCAGCGCCCTTTGCGTTAACAGGGTGCCGGGGAAAAAGGTCAAATGGGAAAGTGAGATAATGTAAGGCCGTTTCAACCGTGACATGTTTTCAATAGAATCAATCTGGTCCTGCTCGGTTTCATAGGGATTATCAGCAATCATTTCATAATAGGGAGCAACTTTACTTTCTGATATTATTTCAGCAGCCTTTATAACCGATTCAAACTTGACCTTTCTATTATAGATATCAAAATTAACATGATCACTTCCACTCTGGACCCCCATAATTGCTAGGCTCATCCCTGCATCTCTCAATATAAAAAGTTTATCCCTGTCAAGAACACCTGGAAAGACACGCACCATAAAAGGGAGATTAATATGCTTTTTATACTCTTCACTGAACTGTTTCATCCACTCCATATCATGAGAGAAAAACCAGTCATCTTCAAAATTTATGTAAAGCACATAGGGGTCTTTCTTTACAAGCTTCAGCTCATTAATACAGCTCTCAACAGACCTCTTCCTTATCTTCTTGCCAAACACTTTCATTGTATAGGCATTGGCGCAATAGCCGCAGTAAAAAGGACAGCCCCGTGTTGTTATCATCATATGGCAGGTACCGCCATACAGAGCATATGAGCGGAACAGATTGTGGTTTTCAGAGAAGTTATATATCCTGCCTTTGTGAAATCCATAATAATAATCCGGAATGTATTCGATGTCAGGCAGGCTGTCAAGGTCGGTCTCAGGCAGCGCCTCTTTCTTAATAATATTGCCATTATCATTGACCCATATATTGGGTATGTCAGGCACTTCATCCCTGCCCTTTTCCTTCAGGTGATTCATCAGGTTGACCACAGCATTTTCTCCCTCACCACTGCATACGTAGTCAGCATAATGTATGCATTCCTCAGGCTTGAGAATTACATGCAGGCCTCCCCATATAACAGGAACATCAAATTTTTCCTTTATAAGGCGGGTCATGTTTTTAGCAGGATAAAACTCTATGGACATCAGGCTTATACCGATCAGATCAGGGTTGTAGTCCCTTATAAAGTCTTCAAGTACTGGATGAAGTTCTCTTTCCAAGTAGCCGGGAATTAACAATATTTTAGAATCATGACCATTGGCGCGCGCAGTGGCGGCAATGTATTTTATGCCCACAAGGGATGCATTGGATTGTAAAGAAATTAATAGTAGTTTCATATTTTTCCGGACATATTATAGAACAGCTATGAATAGTCAGTCAAAAATCTTAAGACGTAAACCCTTATATAATAAACTCGGTTCGGGTTATCCCCTCTTTGGCAAAGAGGGGCAGGGGAGATTTTTTATTTAATTTCCATAAAATCCCCCTTAATCCCCCTTTTCCAAAGGGGGAGGATATACAAATAATACTTGACAAATTTAGTAGACTATTATAATTTAGATTATGCTTAAATTATCTACAAAAGGACAATACGGAGTGAGGGCAATGTTTGAATTGGCAAAGAATTATGAACAAGGTCCCTTAACCATTAAAGAAATAGCAGCACGTCAGGGAGTTTCTGTTTCCTATCTAGAGCAACTATTGAACAAGCTCCGTAAATCAAAACTTATTAGAAGCCAGAAAGGCCCCGGAGGGGGATATTTAATAAATAAAAAACCTGATGAGATCAGCGTTGGAATGATCCTGCATTCTCTGGAGGGTCCGGTGGCAATTACCCAGTGCCTTGACCCGTCGACAAAAGGCTGTAAGCGTATAGACGGATGTGTTGCCAGAATGTTATGGAAATCTCTGGGTGAAAAAATTGAGGACTTCCTTGAAACGATTAACTTAAACGATCTGGTCATGGAAGAATCAAAACTGAAGGGGTAATGTCATGAGAACAATGGAGGCGCATCAATTGCAAAACAATGAACTGAATTTTCTGGATGAACCTTTAGAGACTGATGCCACAACCGACATTATTTATATGATGTGCCCCATGCATTTACTGACTATTGAGGACCAGGTCAAGGAGATCGAGGTAGGACAGACCCTGTCTATTCTTACAGACTATGACGGCGCGCTTGAGGACATACCCGATTGGTGTGCAAAGACCGGAAATGAATTTATGGGTATTTATGAAGACGATGATCATTATAAATTTTTCATCAGGAAATTAAAGGAGTCATAATGAATAAAATATATATGGATCATGTGGCAACCAACCCTCTCCATCCTGAAGTGCTGGATGCGATGATGCCATTTTTCAAGGAAAATTATGGAAACCCCTTAAGCCTCTATGAACCGGGCATCAAAGCCAGGGAAGCCCTTGAAGCTGCCAGGTCCGGCACAGCTGATCTTATTAATGCAAAGGCCAAGGAGATCATTTTTACTGCAAGCGGAGCAGAGGCCAACAACTTTGCACTGAAGGGTATTGCCTTTGCTCTTCAGAACAAGGGCAAACATATAATCGTATCGAAAGTTGAGCATCATTCCGTTCTCAACTCTGCCAGGTTTCTTGAAAAACAGGGCTTTGCAGTCACCTATCTGCCCGTTGATAATAACGGCCTGGTAGATCCTGCTGCTGTTGAAAAGGCAATCATTGATGAAACCATTCTGGTATCGATCATTCACGCAAGTCCTGAGATCGGAACGATCCAGCCGATAGCGGAAATAGCAAAGATTGTAAAGGCAAAAGGTGTTATATTTCACACTGACGCTGTTTCATCAGTAGGCAACATACCTGTTGATGTAGAAGCAATGGATGTTGATCTAATGACTTTTGCAGCACATCAATTCTACGGACCAAAAGGCGCTGCAGCGCTGTATATTAAATCAGGCACAAGAATAGTACCCTTAGTATACGGAGGCATCCAGGAAGGCGGCCGCAGGGCTGGTACGGAAAACGTCTCTGCAATTGTCGGTATGGGCAAAGCTGCCGAGATTGCAAAAAGAGATCTGGACAAACGTATTGCCCATGTTACTCCAATGAGAGACAGCATTATCAGTAACGCCCTTAAAATTGACAAGGTAATACTTACGGGCCATCCGGAACAGAGACTGCCCGGACATGCAAGCTTTGTAGTTGATTATATCGAAGGCGAATCAATGCTTATGATGCTGGCTGTTAAGGGAATCTATTCAGCCAGCGGATCTGCCTGCAGTTCAAAGGCATTAAAATCATCACCCGTACTTATTTCAATAGGCATTCCGGTACATCAGGCCCAGGGATCTGTTGTATTTACTCTGGGTGAAGGCACTACAAATGAAGATTTAAATTATTTTAATGAAACATTCCCTCAGATTATATCTCGTTTAAGAGAAATCTCTCCTTACGCACAGGGATGGGAAGGAACGGAGGATTCATCATGTACAGCGACAAAGTAATGGACCATTTCACAAACCCGAGAAATGTTGGAGAAATAGAAGATGCAGACGGCATAGGAGAAGAAGGAAATCCCGTATGCGGCGATGCCATGAAAATATTCATCAAGGTCAAGGATGATGTGATCACAGATCTGAAATTCAAGACCTTCGGCTGCGCCTCTGCAATTGCAGTATCCAGCATGGTAACAGAAATGGCAAAAGGCATGACCATTGAGGAAGCCTTAAAGATAACCAAAGCATCACTTGCCGAAGCCCTTGACGGTCTGCCCCCGCAGAAAATGCACTGCTCTAATCTAGGAGCTGATGCCCTTCACAAGGCCATCGAGGATTACAAGAGCAAGAAGAAGTAAATAAATAACAAAATCCATCGCGCGTCGGTCATTGATCGTCGCGCGATTTTTTTTTGTCCGTCTATAATTCATGCATCATTCTTTATTGTAGGGGCGTAGCATGCTACGCCCCTACACAGAACCTGTCATTTTCCGGCTTGACCGTGGAATCTAGTTCCTTTTCTTCTTTCCGTTCTAGTCCGTTCTCCATATCTTTGTATACCCGATTGCAAATTAAACCACATTTGATATAATTTCATCATAACAGGAAGGAGTCATATAATGGACAAGGAAAAATTAATTGAGACAATGAAAAATGAGATGCAGAATTGGCATAGCAAACTTGACGACCTTAAGGTTCAGGCCAATCTCGGCAAAGCGGAATTACGTGATGCTGTTCAGCCGTCAATAGATAATATTGAAATAGAATTAGGCAAGTTAGGCAAGCGGATGAAGGAATTCCGGGAAACATCCGGAGATGCGTTTGAAGATATAAAAACCGGTGCAAATACCGCTCTGGATGCTATCAAGAAATCCTTTAAAGAGGCATCTGCGCATTTCAAGAAATAGGTGCAGGTCTGTCGTCCACTGTCCGTAATTCGTTGACTGTCACTCGTCACGCGTTACTCGTTACGGATTATAAAATATGAACGACAATAAATGTGTGGAATTTCTGCAATGGGCTTTGCCGCAAATGCGGATGCGGTGGCCCGGTTTTAGAAAAGTGCGCAGGCAGGTGTGCAGAAGGATTACAGGAAGGCTGGAGGAACTGAACCTTGCCGGACTGTCTAATTACAAAACTTATCTTGCAGATCATTCGGAAGAATGGAAAAAGCTGGACTCTTTATGCCGCATCTCCATCTCCCGATTTTACCGCGACAAAAGCGCATATCACTTCCTTCAGGATGTTGTGCTAAAGGAACTTGCAAAAGAGGCGAAGACAGACAGGTTGCGATGCTGGTGTTGCGGATGCGCTGCAGGCGAAGAACCCTATACCCTGTCCCTTATATGGCATCAAGTTTTAAAACCCTATTTTCCTGCAACAGATCTTGAAATCGTCGCCACCGACTCCATGGATAACATGCTAAACCGGGCTTTAAAAGGAGGTTATGGGAAAAGCAGTATTAAAGAACTGCCCGAAGAGTTGTTACAGGCCGGTTTCAACCGTCAAAATAAAGAGTATATTTTAAAATCACAGTACCGTGATTCCGTGCGGTTTATAAAACAGGATGTGCGTAAAAGAATGCCAGGAGGTCCCTTCCACCTGATCCTTTGCAGATATCTGGTGTTTACCTATTTTGACGAAAAACTCCAAGAGGAACTATTGGATAAAATTCTGTCCCGGCTTGTCCCCGGCGGTGCATTGGTCCTTGGAAAGATCGACCGTCTTCCATGGAAGACTGAAAAGCTTGACCCCTGGTCGGAAAAGGACAATATCTACAGGAAAGTCCGCTAGCCCGCATATTTCATAAAGTCAGGGATAATACACCAGAAGTGGGATAGGTTAATAATGTGGGAAATGGTCCGGAATTAGAGGGCCTTTTGCTGATTGCAGACAATAAAAAAAATTGCGATGCCCTGGCAGGGTTGCCCCTTAAGCTGTCTATGCGAGCGTTTCGGAGTCTCTGATCTCATTTGAAGTTCAGATTGAACTCCTCGCCGTCAACTCCCGCTCACCAGCCGATATGCCCGGCTTTGAGCCTTATTCACTCCACGGTATCGCAATCTTATGTTCTTCTACTATTATTATAACTCAATATCGTGTATAGTCAACCCCCTGTTCAGAGAATGATATTTTTTTATAACTTTTCATACTGATTTGCCAGTACAAAGAATAAGGGTTAGAATCTAATTAAGAAGGAGGTATTTTATTATGGACAGAACAATAATTATCACAGCTGACCTGGGGCATTTCAAGGCATACAGAGTTACTGAAGATCCCCCGGATATAAGTCCAAGAGTCACGCTCATTGAAAGTTATGACTCTATTGAAGGGCACGGTAAATTAGGGGATAAATTAAGCGATGCCGGAGGAAGGTTCAGGAGGTCTGGTGGCAAAGATGAGGTAGCAACGGGATCTGGTGAACGACATAACATAGAACTGGAAATGGAAAAGAAACTCTCAAAAATGATAGCAAAGGACATAGATGCTTTAATTGAGAGCGAGGATTACTGTGAATGGTATCTTGCATCAGTCAAGAAAATAAACAGGAAAATTATTGATAACCTGAAGCCTGAAGTAAAAGACAGACTGGTCAAAAACATTACTGCTAATTTAACAGGAATTGCCAGGTCTGAAATCTTAACTCATTTCAGATAAGAAACAGTGTTGCACCAGAAGAGGGAAAAGAATATTTTGGCAGTGACATTCTTGACTCTATCAATACCATTAATCATAATATCGAAAACACAGGGGATGTTTGCAATATGAGGTTCTTCTTATTTTCCCCTTACATGACAAAATATTCATACAATACGCATTGCATATATTAAATGTTCGGACATCCGTTATTCGACAAACATTACACCAGGGCGTATAGCAATACGCCCCTACAGGGAGGTTTAAGATGATTGGTAAAACTATATCGGTATTATGTGTTTTGATCGCAGGGTTCATGTCACTTGCAACTACCGTGCATGCTGAGGACAAAAAGATTATCCCTATCCAGGTCACTGAGCAGATATTCATGATTAAGGGAGAAGGCGGTAATATCGGTATATTTACCGGTAGTGATGGGACATTTTTGATTGACGACCAGTTCGCCCTCTAACTGATAAAATTTTAGAGGCCATCAAATCCGTCGGCGGTGATTATCCCAGATTTCTGATCAATACTCATTACCACGGTGACCACACAGGCGGAAACGAAAAGCTGGGTCTGGGGGGCACCCTGATTTTCTCTCATGATAATGTACGTGAACGCCTGAGCACCGGCTCATTTATCGCTGCGTTCAACATGAAGAATGCAGGCCTTTCTCCTGAAGGCTTACCGGTTGTGACTTTTTCTGAGGATATCAGTTTCCATCTAAACGGTGACACCGTCCATGCCATACATGTAGCACACGCTCATACCGATGGTGACAGTTTTATCCATTTTAAGGCGGCCAATGTTATTCACGCAGGTGATTTCTTTTTCAATGGTTTCTATCCATTCATCGATGTTAACCATGGTGGTTCCCTCAAGGGGATGATCATAGCAGTAGACAAGGTTTTATCGTTAGCTGATGACAATACAAAAATTATCGCGGGGCACGGTCCTTTAGGGGATAAGAAACAGTTAACAAGTTTCCGTCAGATGCTCATGACCGCCTATGAACGGCTGAATAAACTTAAA